>JAAUXZ010053779.1_pt1 | contig 21356 bp, 29 predicted proteins | sample 7278131 | NCBI WGS metagenome assembly JAAUXZ01 (sample SAMN14350119, study PRJNA611818) | marine sediment metagenome | isolation source: surface marine sediment (3m) | place: French Polynesia: Moorea | collected 2018-08 | reverse complement strand
GGTCGGCGTTCGCGGTGGCTTCAATCGAGAGACCAAGACACTGGACGTCGACGACGTTGTGCGTGACCGCCTGGATCCTGGCGATGTTGAAGATCTAATCAAGCGAACGGCGGCGCGCGATGGCAGGGGCGTGATCCAAATGTTCTGGCAGGATCCAGCCCAGGCCGGGAAAGCGCAGATCCGCCACTTGCGCAAGCTACTGTTTGGCTACCCGGTCGACAGCATCGTTGAGCGCAAAGACAAGGCGACGTATTGGCTGCCGTGCTCGAGCGCGGCAAAGGGCGGTTTCGTCCGCGTAGTCAACGGCGCCTGGGCCGGGCCATTCCTACACGATCTCGAGGGCGTGCCGCGCGGTAAGAAGGATTCCGCCGACGCGCTGAGCCTGCTATTTATGCAACTGAGTGAATCAAAGCTCGACAGACTGAGGAGCCTAAGCCGATGGGCGAGCTAGACAAACGCAACTGGGATGCCTGGGAAAACGTCCTAACGGGCCATGGCACAAGTCGAGACAAGCGCACAAGCAGCCGCATAGGCGCGGTACGCCAGACCGTCGACCGCCAGACGCTCGAAGACATTTTCGCGGGCGATGACATCGCCGCCCGGATGGCGCTCAAGCCCGCAAGCGATATGACGCGCGCAGGCTGGACGCTCGAGATCGGCGACGACCTCGAAGCGCGAGACGCTGTCTTGTCCAAGCTTGGTGAGCTTGGCGCAGCCAAGCACCTAAAAGAGGGTCTGACTTGGGCGACGGTTTACGGCGGCGGCATGATTTTCGTTGGCGCTGACGATCGCGCTGGCGACTCGGTCGACGCGCTCGCCGAGCCGCTTGATATGGGGCGTTTGCAGAGCGTGGAATATCTTGAGACATACGACCGTTTCGAGCTGGACATACACAGCGAGTATACGGCCGAAGACGTGGCGAGCGGCTCGGCCAGTGTGGGCAAGGTCGGCAAGCCCAAGGCCTATCGCCTGCGCTCGCAGACTAGCCCAAGGGGCCAGGCGACCACGCAAGATCTTGTGATCCACGAATCGCGCTGGATCAGGCTGGACGGGCCGATCACGCCACGCGAGCGCAAGCGCAGGAACGACGGCTGGAATGACTCGGCCTATACCAGGATCGAGCAGGTATTGGCCGACTTTGGGATCGGCTGGGGTGGCGCGGCTCACCTGCTCGCAGACTGGGCCGTCGGCGTCTTTAAAATGCAAGGCTTAGCCGAGGCCATCGCCAGCGACTCGAGCGGCCTGGTGCTCGACCGCATCGGCATTATGGATATGTGCAAGTCGACCGTACGCATGCTGCCGCTGGACGAGACCGAAGAGTACCAGCGAATGCAGACTCCAGTACAAGGGATGTCGGATCTATTGGATAGATTCATGATCCGCATGGCCGCGGCGGCAGACATGCCCGTCACGGTCCTGTTTGGGCGCAGCCCAGCCGGAATGAATGCCACTGGCGAAAGCGATATCCGGATCTGGTACGACCAGGTCGCGTCGCGCCAGGAGGCCGAGCTACGCTCGCCGCTCGAGCGGCTGGTCGAGCTGATAACCGCGTCAGCCGAAGGCCCGACAGGCGGCCAAGTGCCAGACGAGATCGCGCTCGCCTTCAATCCCCTTTGGCAGCCGACCCAAAAGGAGACAACCGAGACGCGCAAGATCCAGGCTGACGCTGACGCTGTCTACATCGACACGGGCGTGGCGTCGCCCGACGAGATCGCACGGTCGCGGTTTGGCGGCGAAGAGTACAGCTATGAGACCACGATAGACCTTGACGCCGAGCCAGCGCCGGCCGCTGAGCCCGAGCCCGAGCCCGAGGCCTAAGCATGGCCCGTCGCAAAAAGCGACAACCGAAAGCGCGAGCCGCGCCGCCGCCAGCCGCACTAGAGCGCGGTTACCAGCGCGACTTGTTGGCGCTTGTTCGTGAGCTCACGCGGCAGATCCAGGCTAGGCTTGTGTCAGAGCTAGATGCAATCGCCAAGGCGGCGGGCGTGCGCGCCGACGCTCGCTGGGATGCCGACGCCTGGATCACGAGAGTGCGAGCGATCATCAGGCGCCTGCGCGATGAGGCCGTGTCAGACGCTGGCGAGCTGGGCCTGCGTCTCGGTCAGAAGCACGCGGCGCTTGTCTCAACGAGCAACAGGCGCGCCGTGCGCCGCCAACTCGAGTCGGCGCTTGGCGTCGATATCTTTGCCGAGGCGCCCGGGCTCGACCGCATAGCGGCTGAGTTTGTCACCAACAACGTGGCGCTGGTTCAGTCGATACCTGAGGAGCTATTGGATCAGGTTGAGACGCTGACCCTGGACGCGTTCAAGGCTGGTCGCCGCGCCGAGACCGTGGCAGAGCTAATACAGCAGCGCTTCGGCGTTACCGAGAGCCGAGCGCGCCTCATAGGCCGAGACCAGATCGCCAAGCTCAACGGCAAGCTGACCGAGCTACGCCAAACCAACCTGGGGATCGATGAATACATTTGGCGCTCGAGCCGAGACGAGCGTGTCAGATCGAGACACGCCGAGCTTGACGGAACAAGGCAGCGCTGGGCCGCACCGCCAGTGGTCGACACGAAGCGCGGTCGGCGCGAGCACCCTGGTGGCGACTTTCAGTGCCGCTGCACCGCCGAGCCCGTGATCCCGGCCGAGCTGGCCGAGAGACCCAGGCGGGCGGTGCGCCGGCGCAAAGGCCAGCCCGAGATCGGCACCAGCCCTGGGCCAACGCCGACCGCCATCCGAGCGCCACAGCAGCCCGTCAGGGCGACCGCCAAACGACCGCGGAAAAAGGTAGGGCTGCGCCGCCGCAGGCGCGCCTGAGCCGAGCATAGCGCGGCATACGCAGCACCAGCGCAGCCGAAAGCCACAAGCCAAAGTGGGCGACATTTCGCACTATATATAATGTGAGCGCACCGCGTCATTCGGCAAACCTAACAAAACGCTCTGTTTTTAGTAATGGACAAATGGGCGAAAATTGGTACAGTGGTATTATGACAAACGCACAACACATCCAAAAGATCAGCACCCGAAAAGCCAAGGCCTACATCGCCCTCCACGGCATCGGCGCCTTTGAGCGCATGGCCGCCAGAAAAGGCTACCGCCCGGCCGCTATCCGCGCCGCGCGCGAGGCCGCAGGCTACCCTGTGCAGCGCCGCGCCCGCGTCTCGCCCGACGCCGTGCTGGCCGCCATTAAGGCGGGCGCCGACCATGCCGCCGCTATCGCCGAGGCGGTCGGTTGCTCGGAGTCTGCGGCCCGCGCCCACGCCGACAAGCTTGCCCACGCCGGTTTAGTGCGGGCCGAGACGCGACGCCGCTATGACGCGGTTCAGTGCGATAGTTTTGGCGGCATGGTTAGCTGCGTTCGCAGGGCCAGGACCTAACGCGCAGCCTAGCCGGCCCAAGCCGAGCGGCCACCCGGCCGAGGCACGCCCAAGGCGTGCCTTTCGGCGTAGGAGAGCAAACACATGACCAACAAAGACCAGCTGACCATCAATGTCGACGACACCCGCCGCCACGTATCCGGCTTGCGCTACAGCCTTATCTATTGGCCAGAGTCGCACCACGTCGGGCTCGGCGAGTATGTTGGCCCGGGCCACACGATGGCGGCCCACCACCGCCTAGCGCTCGAGTCGACGATATCAATCGAGACCACTGGCGAGGCGCTTGCGGCCTATCTGCGCGCCTGTGAGCCACTGTTTGACGCAATCCGGGATAGCTACCTAGGCAGCCACTGGGACGGTTCAAACAGCGTCGGGCGCTGGGCCGACGACGACGCCGGTGGCGCCGCCTGGGATCAGATAATCGAAGGTATCCACGCCCCCGACTCAAACATCCCTACCTATTGGGACGCTGGCGATTTCCTGAGCCCGATCCTGATCGAGCTTGTCGAGGCCGTCAACCGCGCCATGGCCCAGGGTGCCGGCCTTGACGCCGCATGCGCCGCTGTGGGCTCTGACTGCGCTTCCGACGCTATCAGCGACGACGCCCTTATCGACGCCCAGGAAGCAGCCGAGTGGCTGCGCGGCTCGATAGATGACCTGCTTGACGAGGTCGAGTGGCAAGCCGATAGCGATGGCGACGATCCGCAGACGCCCGCGCAGCTTATGTCTGAGATATTCGGCGGCGGCATCACGCCCGAGTCGCCGCTTGGCGCGCTCGCAGTCGCCCGCTACCGCGCCGCTCGCGACGAGATCGAGCCCGTGCCGTCGCTGTCGATGGATCTTGCCCGTGCCTACCTCAAAACGCCACAGGGCGGCTGGCCCGAGACCAAACAGGCTTGGGCCCAGCTCGTCGACGTCGCTGGCAGCCCGGCCGCTGCGGACCGCGCTGTGACCCGCGCCCTGGCCGACGGCGCCGAGACGCACCCCGACCGTGACTCAAAATGAGACTGTCGCAAAATGCGGCACGGCCTAACGGATCGTTAGGTATTATCTGGGCCAACTTTAGTACGATTGTTGTGGACACCGGACGAAAATCGGTCCAGTATAGAACCATGATCAACGACACACACACAAGCTACTCACTCGAAATCGTATCCAAAGGCGAGCTGGCCATACTCGACCTCATCGCCGACGACGACGCCGACGCCATGCGCGCCGCCGAGAGCCTGGCCGAGACGCCCGCCGCCGCATGGGCGCGCATCTGGGCCGACGACGCCCGCCTTGTCGCCGAGTATGTCGAGGGTCGAATCCACCTAATCTAGACTAGGCAAGGCCGAGCGGGGCAACCCGGGGGGCGCCCAAGGCGCCCCTTTCGGCGTAGGAGGTTATCATGATCAAGGCCGAAATCACGGTCAAAGGCTGTCAGGTCTTTTACGCCGGCCGCCTGTGCTACGTCGCCGAGAGCAAGGCCGCAGCGCTGGTCTACGCCAACGCCTTGCGCTTCGGTCATCGCAAACCCAGGCCCCTACCCGTTCAACGCAGAAAGGTGTTTTTCCCATGACCCGAAACGCGACACGCTACGATCAGCTCGATCCAGAATGGAGCTATCCGCCCGAAAACGAATATCGACAGCTGCTCTACCAGGGAGGCGACCGGTGGTATGAGATCCACTCCGAGACAGAAAACGACGCAATCGCCGAGGCCGAGGCCGAGGCTGGCGATCGCTGGTCGCAGCTTTGGCTGTTCCGGCCCGATGGCAACCGCCGCCTGATCGCCGAGTGGCAGTACGGCCGCAGACAGGAGCTTACCCGATGACCCGAACTGATCCACAGATTGAAATCAACAACCGCGCGTACGCCGCAGGCGCAGCCGATGGCGGCGAGTGGTACGCCGACGCTCGAGCCGAGAACCACAGCCCGGCGGCGTGTCTGATTATGCTCCACGAAATGGACGGCCCGACGCTCGCCGATGAATACTCGGCGCATGTCTGCCAGCAAACCGCAGCATACGGCGCGCTGCCAGGGCGGCAGACTAGGCTTGCGCTGGGCGCCTATCACCAGGGCTGGTGCCAGGCCGCGCGCGAAAAGGCGGTCGCCGAGCTAGGCTCGGTCGTCAGCGCCGAGACGCTGAGCCTGATCCAGCTGTCGGAGGTCGCCGCCGAGATTGTCGAAGCGCTGGACAACGCGCGGTCGGCGGTTCACGCCGGCCCGAGCCAGCTGTTCCGCGCCCAGGCTTATCAGTCGCTGGCGCAGTCGGTTCGCGCCGTCGCGGTCGAGCTGGAGTCGATGGCCAAAGCACTGACAGAGGCCGCCAAATGAGCAAGCCCAAGCCCACAACATCGCTGGCCGATTTTGAGTCACAGCAAAGACAGCGCGAGTTTCTGTTTCTTAAGGCTGCGCTCGACCGCAATGGTTGGGCGCTGCGCCCGACCGCGCGCGACCTCGGCGCGAGCAAGTCGACGTTGGTTCACAGGATCAAGCGCAACACGCTCCTGAGCGCCCTGTACCGAAACCACACAAGCGCTTAGGCTCGAATCCATCCCGTAACCTATCGATCCGCAAGCCGATCGTGGTAATGTGGCTCCATTATGGTGCTACGCTTCGATCTGTTAGGCGATATCAGCTCGGTTGAGCGAACCGACCAAGGCTATCTGCGCGCTGACGCGACGCTAACCAAGGTCGGCGTTTTCAAGTATCTCAACGGCGATGGCTCGATTCGGCGCGAGCTACGCTTGCCCGAAGAGGTCGAGCGGGCCGACGCGCTGGCTAGCTTTGAGCTGGCCCCGCTAACCCGCGGCCATCCTACCGCGGCGGGCGGCCGGCGCGTGCTGCTGGACGCTGGCAACACCGGCAAGCACCAAATTGGGACAGTCTCCAGCGTGCGCGCCGACGGCGGCTTTGTGCGTGGGCGCGTCCAGATCTCAGACCAGGCTGCAATCGAAGCGGCCGAGCAAGGCGAACGACAGCTATCGTGCGGCTACCGCTGCGACCTCGAACCGACGCGCGGCGTAACGTCGGGGATCCCTGGGATCCCTGACGGGCTGCGGTTCGACGCGATCCAACGAAATATCCGCGGCAACCACGTCGCGCTTGTGCCGCAGGGTCGAGCTGGCAAGGAGGCTGAGATCCACATGGATCAGGCCGACGCCGAGCTGGTGCCCGACGTGCCCGAGTCTGAGCGTGATCCGGCCTCGGTCGTTGCGTTGCATTTTGAGGCAAGTCGGTTTGACCTGGCCCAGGCGAGGGACTGGGCGACCAAGCACGGGTTCTCGGAGGGTTGGGCCGCAGGCATCGGCACCGATACGCTCATGCTAGCCCAGCGCGATCCTGTGCACTTCCGAGCCGATTCGCTTGAAACGATCGAGTTGAGGCCTGGCGTCACGGCCACTGTTGGCGTACGGATCGATAACAGCAAAACTAAACCGGGCCATGGGCCCAAGGAGCCAGGGATGGAAACCATCCTAATCGACGGCGTTGCCTACGAGGTATCGCAACAGGTCGCCCAGGCCCACGCCAAACAAACGGCGCGGCATGACGCGGCTATGGACGAGTTGAAGGCCGCCAAGGCCGAGGCCGAAGCCGCGCAGGCGCGCGCTGACGCCGCAGAAGACAAGGCCAAGCAGGCCGAGGCCGAGCTTGCCAAGGCGAGCGATCCGGCCGTTGTGGCCGAGGCCGTGGCCGCGCGTGTTGCGCTCGAGCAGGCCGCGACCAAGGCGCTGGGCGCCGACGCCAACTTTGACGGGCTGAGCGACGCCGAGATCAAGAGCCTGGTCGTCGTTGAGCTGGCCGCCGACAAGGAGGCCGCCAAGACCAAGCTGGCCGAGTGTGAGCCAGCCTACCTCGAAGCGCGTTACGACGCCGCCATCGAAGGCCTGGCCGCAAAGCCAGAGCCCGAGCCAGAGCCCGAGCCGCAAGGCAACGGCGCCCTGGCCCGTATGCGCCAAGCTCGAGCCGATGCCGATCGGACCGATGGCGACGAGCTTGACGCCGACGCGGCACGCGCTCGCATGCGGCAGCACAACGCCACCGCGTGGCAGCAACCCAACCGAGACAAGGGCGACGCCCACTAACCCGTCGCAAAACGCGACAAGGAGAACAACGTGAGCCAAACGACTTATACTGTCGAGGCCGCCCGGGCGTTTGCCGGGATGATTGCCGACTTTGACGCGGCCACCAAACGGTCGATCTCGCTGGCCAGCGAAGAGACCAGCGACGTCGCCTTTGGCGTGCCGGCCGTTGCTGGCACTGACGGTGAGAAACAATTCTTGCTGCCAGTCGACGCAAACTCAGTGTTTATGGGCATCGTGGCCCATCGGCACCAGACCGAAGACAACGCCGGCACGCTCGCGAGCAACGCGGTTGCCGAGGGCGATGTTGCCGAGGTTGTCAAGCAGGGAACCGTATGGGTCCTGTGTGCCACTGGCTGCGCCATTGGCGACGCCGTCTATTGGGAGCACCCTCCTGGCACCGCTGGACAGTGGCGCAACGACGCGACCAACGCTGTTCAGGTCACGGCCGCACGCTGGGAAAGCGCGGCTGGCGTTGGCGAATTGGCCAAGCTCACCATCAACATTCCGTAGGGCAAGGCCTGGAAAGGATCAGCGCAAATGAAGCTTCGAGACAAACTCCAATCGATCCTGGCCAATTCGACGCACCGCTTTGACGCGAACGAGTCGGCCTTTGCAGCGCGCGAGCTTGAGCACATCTATTCGCGCACGTATGACCGCAAATATCCCGAGCTTAAGGCTCGTATGATGATCCCAATGGCGATGGACAGCGCACCGCAGGGCGCACAGACCGTCACCTATGATCAGTGGGATCGGGTCGGCCGTGCCGCGCTGTCGGCGCCTGGCGCAACCAACGCCCCGCGCGTCGACGTGTTCAAGACCCAGTTCACCCGGCCTGTGCGGATCGCGAGTGATTCATATGGCTACACTATTTGGGAACTCCGCAGCGCGATCATGGCGGGCGCACCGCTCAACTCGAAAAAGGCCAGCGCGGCTCGCCGGGCGATCGAAGAGATCCTTGACGAGGTCGCGTGCTTTGGCTCTGCCGAGCACGGGATCGACACTGGCTTTTTCAACAACGCGAGCGTCGCGATCGAGGCCAGCGCAGGCTGGGATAGTGGCACCACGCCAGACGCAATCATCGCCGAGCTGAGCACCTTTTGGGGCAACATGGTTGCCGACACCCAAGGCGTTGAGCGCGCCGACACGCTGGCCGTGCCCGATAGCGTCTATTCGCACATTGCGACAACGCCCCGCACAACCAACAGCGACACAACGATCTTGGCTTTCATGCTTCAGAACTTCCCAGGCCTGAACATGATCGAGCCATGGTACCGTTGCGTCAACGCTGGCGCGGGCGGCACCATCGATCGGGGCGTGCTTTACCGGCGCGATCCCGAGCACGTGCAACAAGACGTCGTCTCGGAATTCGAGCAGTTCCCTGTGTTTCAAAAGGGCCAGAATTTCGAGATCGAGTGCGCGGCCGCGACCGCTGGGACAGCGTTCCAGTATCCGCGCAGCGCACGCTATATTGACGATATCTAGCCGAATCCGGGTAGTGATCATGAGCGGATGGCTGGGCGCCAGTTGTGTGTCGTGTAGGGCGCCCAGTCATCCAACAGGGGGCTAGATGATTGTCATATGCAACCACAAAGGCGGGGTGAGCCTGCCAGGCCTGCGAATAGCGCCAGGCCGAAACGAGATCGACGGCGCCGCCTGGGAGGCGGCCATGGCCAAAGTCAGCGATAGGCTCATGGCTGGCCTCATGGCTGGCAGCCCGCCGATGCTTGAGGTCGACGGCGACAAGCGCCCGACTGCGCCGGTTGAGATCCAAGCCGAGGCACCGCCGAAAGCCGCGCCGATACCGGACGAGAACAGCAAGAAGCGGATCGCCCGCGTGCAATCGGCGTCAACGCTGGGTGAGCTCACGGCGCTTGCCGATGGCGAGACGCGCAAAACCGTGATCGCTGCGATTGAGCGGCGGCTTGAGGAGATCGGATAGTGGCACCGACCGTCGCAGACTGGCAAGCAAAGCTTCCCGAATTCGCGGCGGCCGACAGGACCGCGCTCGAGCCTTGGCTAACCGAAGCCGTGCTCAACACCAACGAATGCGCGTTTGCCGAGCGCTACGACGACGCCGTGATCTATCTGGCCGCGCACCTTGCCGTGACGTTTGGCGGGTTCAGCTGCGTCGCGGGCGAGGGCGGCGCGCCTGGGCCGGTCCAGTTTCAGATGGAAGATCGCGTTTCGGAAAACTTCGCGATCGGCGACTGGGCCAAGACCAGCGCACTGGGCGCCACACGCTACGGCCGCCGGCGTCTCAATCTGAACCGAATCACCTTCATGCCGCGGTGCAACTGATGGCTCGCCAGCGAGTTAAAGTCGTCGACCGCGGATTCAAGCGGATCATGCGATCCATCCGCGCAATGGCCGGCAGAGGCGCCAGCGTAGGGATCCACGCGAACGAAGCGCAGCGAACCGAGACTGGCAGCCTGTCAAACGTCCAGCTTGGCGTGGTCCACGAATTCGGTGCGCCCGAGGCCGGCATACCCGAGCGATCCTTTCTACGCTCGAGCTTTGATGCTAACCGCCGCAAATATGAGACGATACTCACCAAGGGGGCCAAGCGGATCGCGGGCGGTAGAGACCGCGCAGAGCGCGTGCTAGGCATCGCGGCCGAGGTCGCGGTCGCCGACGTGATCAATACGATCAACGCGGGCGTGCCGCCAGCCAATGCGCCAAGCACTGTGCGCCGCAAGGGCTCGAGCAAGCCACTGGTCGACACTGGCCAGCTTAAGGCCTCAATCAAGCCCGTCGTAGGGCGCAGCAAGGGGTCGCGATGATCGGCAGCGTCATTGCTCGGTTTGCGCGCGAAAGGGCGCAGATCCTGCGCACGAGCGGATACTACAGCGGCGGGCTCTATCATCGGCGCGAAGAGACGCCGATCCTTGTGATGACAGGAACGCGCCCAGCAAGGGCGAGCGATGTTGAACGGCTTGAGGAGGGCGCCAGGCTTGACGGTGCGCGTGTCTTCTATGGCTTCTTTGTGCTGTCGCCCGACGGCTGCCGCCTGACTGGCCAAGTGCTCGAGCCGCGGCTAACCGACACGCCCGAGAGCCTGGCCGACCGTGTCGTCTGGGATGGGCGCGTTTACGAGTTTGCAGACCGCGCCAAATGGGGCCAACACAGCCGCTATGTGGCATTGGTGGCCGAGCAATGAGCCCTATCGCGAATCAGATTGAGCCAACTAGCTGGCGCTCGAAGCGGCTGGCGTTGCATGACTGGTTTAGCGACGCGACCGGCATTGACGTGATCTGGCAAAACTCGCCAACCCCGCAGCCCGCCTGGCCCTACGGATCAATGCAGGTGATCCAGGGCGGTCTGGATCCGATCCACATAGACGAGGCGATCTGGACTGACGAGGGCGACGATCTGCGCGTCGACTTGCGCGGCCAGCGCGAATTCAACCTCAGCTGCCAGATCCATGGCGGCATAACCGAAGACTGTCTAGATCTGGCGCTTGAGCTATCAGAGCTAGCGCTAGCGCGGCTGAGCGACCCAAGGTTTTTGCAGCCGCTGCGCGACGCTGGGCTGTCCCTGCGCGGCCGAACACAGCCGCAGGAGATCCCGTCGCTGGCGTCGGCCCAGTGGGTGGCGCGCTATCAATTCGAAGTTACGTTCGGGCATGTGTCGCTGATTGAGACCAGGCCCGGTTGGTTTGAAACGGTCGAGATCTCTAGTAGCCTGACAGGGTTTCAGAACAACCCGTCGGGCCTGGATCTGGACGAAGAGCCGATCCCATAGGAGGCAGGCATGGCATCGATCGAGAATATTGTTGACGTCCAGATCTCAAAGGACACCGCGACCGTTAGCCGCGTTGGCTTCGGCACGCCCTTGATCCTGGCCTATCACACTGGCTTTGCAGGCCTGGCCGTGCGCTATGGATCCATTCAAGAGATCACCGATGCGGGGTTTGCGACGACAAGCCGAGTCTACAAGATGGCCAGCGCGATTTTCGCGCAGAATCCCAAGCCGCCAGCGGTTATCGTCGGGCGCCGCGCGACCGCGCCGACACGCAACATCAAGCTAACGCCCAAGGCGAGCCCGCTAGCGTCGACGGCATACGACATCACAATCAACGGCGAAACGATGTCATACACCAGCGACGCCACGCCGACCGTGGCCGAGATCACGCTTGGCATTGAGACCGCCGTCAACGCTGGCGCTCAGCCCGTCACTGCGACTGACAACTCAACCGACGTCGACATTGTTGCCGACGCCGCAGGCGCGCCGTTTGAGATCGTCTTTGATCCGGCGCTCTGGACGTTCAACGACAACACGGCCGATCCTGGCATCGCCGCAGACCTGGCAGCGATCAGGCTTGAGAACGACGACTGGTACGCGATCTGCTGTGACGCCCTGGGCGCGCTCGAGATCGACGCGCTGGCAACCGCGGTCGAGTCGCTCGCCAAGATCTACATCGCCGACACGCAAGACAGCGACGTTATCGAGGCAGGCGGCGGCATTGCTGCCACGCTGGCAGCGGCGTCGCTCGACCGCACCGCGCTTATGTATCATCCCGATACAGATCCGAGCCCGGCGGCAGCGTGGATCGGTAAGCAGCTTCCCACCGATCCGGGCTCGACAACATGGGCATTTAAGACGCTGGCGACGATCGCCAACTACAGCTTGACCGATGGCGAGCAGGCCTTTGCCGAGGCCAACGACGCCAACCACTATCAGGACGTGGCCGGGATCAACATCACGCTGCAAGGCACCATGGCGGGCGGCGAGTTTGTCGACATCACGCGCGGCATCGACTGGCTCACGTCTCGCTTGCGCGAAGACGTGTTCCGTGTGCTTGCCGTCAACGGCAAGGTGCCGTTTACCAACCTCGGGATCCAGCTGATCGTTAACGAGGTCGAGGGTCGCCTAAGAGACGCGGCAGGCCGAGGCCTGATCGATGGCACCGAAGAGATCATTGTCGAGGCGCCGCTTGCCAGCGAGGTCGACGCCAACACCAAGGCCAGCCGCACCTTGCCCGACGTGACTTTCCAAGCAACGCTGGCGGGAGCTATCCATAAGGTGCAGATCCGCGGCCGCGTTACCGTGTAACAATTCGAGACAAGTCAGGAGACACGCATGGTTGAGACCTATGATCCGACGCAAGTGTTGACGGTATGGAACGGGATCCCGATCGACTCGGGCGCCTACGCCGAAGGCACGTTTATGACGGTCGCCCGCAACAACGAAGCCTGGAACCTGAGCGTAGGAAGTGGCGGCGGTGCCGCGCGCGCCAAGTCTGGCGATCGCTCTGGCAGAGTCACTCTGACGCTGCGCCAGACAAGCCCCGTCAACGCTTTGCTCAACTCGGCTTCTGTCGCCGACGAGGCAACTGGCGACGGCGTTGGCAAGCTATTGATCAAGGATCTGAGCGGCCAAGACGTGGTGATCGGCGCCCAGTCTTGGATCGTCAAGCCCCCCGATCTCGAGCGCTCCAACGAGGTCACTGGCCAGGAGTGGATCATAGAGTGCGAAGTGCTCGAGATCCTGGTTGCCGGAAACGCGCTGCCAGCGTAACCTAGTCCGCGACATATCCAGTCGCGGGCTATGTGTCAGATCTCAATCCTCCCCCTTTGAGTCTGGATCGGGCAACCGAGCATAGCCCGCCAACACAAGGGGGCGCCATGCCAACCACCGCAAAAGAAGGCCAGTCTAAGACCATCGGCGGCCATGACTTCACGGTCTATCTACTGCCATGGGAGCAAGCTAACGACGTGCTGATCGAGATCGCCGACGTGATCGCGCCAGCACTGGCCCAGCTAGCGGCCGAGCCTGACTCGCTTGACACCCTGCTCGAGTCAAAGCTGGACGGGCCCGAGGTCGCCAAGGTGATCGCGGCCGCGGTGCAAAAACTGACACGCGAGCGAATGCGGTTTGTGACGCAAACGCTTATGAGTGTCACACATTGCGACGGTAAAGAGCTCAAAGCCATATCCAACGCGGTTTTCCGAGGTGAGCTCACGCTCATGTATAAGTGGCTTGCCTTTGCGATCCAGGTCAATTACGCGGATTTTTTGAGCGCCTTGCAAAGCACAGCGGCCGGCGTTGGCAAGGCAACCGATCCAAGGGCCGGGTAAAACTGCCAGAGCACCTTGTGCGTCGCTGGCCAGGCATGCGCCTGGTTTTGCGCGGCGTTGCCACCGAGGCCGAGCTATGCGATCCCGCGGTCTGGCCGCTGGTGAAGGTGCTCGATTGGAACGAGGCGCTCGACCTAATAGACAGCGCCGAACAACGGGAATATGATCGGGCGCAGGCCGCGGCTCGGGCCAAAACAGCGACAGCAAGGAGATAGGCGATGGCAATGGTCGTAAGAGAATTGCTCACGACCATGGGCTACAAGGTCGACCGCAGATCGTTTGCCACGGCCGAGCAGTCCCTTGGACGGCTGAAAGCCGCCGTGTCGGGCGCAGCGGTCGCTATCGCCACGGGCGCTCTGGCCCAGGGCTTTGGAAGGCTGCTTAGCCTCGGCTCAGACGCAAGCGAAACGCTCAACGTGATCAATGCGAGCTTTGGCGATCAGGCTGACGCTGTCGTTGACTGGGCGAGCACAACCGCGCTTGCCGTTGGCCGGTCTGAATTCCAACTGCGAGAATACGCCGCCACGCTGGGCGCAATCCTAAAGCCCATGACGGGCAACGCCGACGCGGCCGCTGAGATGAGCAAGGGCCTAGCCAAGCTCACGGTCGATCTGGCGAGTTTCTTTAACGCGACTGAGGAAGATACCCTGCTCGCGCTGCGCTCGGGCCTGACGGGCGAAATGGAGCCGCTGAAGCGGTTCGGCATTGTGATGTCGGTTGCGGCGCTTGACGCTTTCGCGCTGTCGGAAGGCCTCGGCAAGACCACAAAGCAGATGACCGAGGCCGAGAAAACGGCCTTGCGCTATCGCTTTATAATGGCGCGAACGGTCGACGCCCAAGGCGACGCTGAGCGCACGGCCGCAGGCTACGCCAACGCGAGCAAGGCGCTGGGCGCGGCGCTCAAAGATCTTGGTACCGACATCGGCAGGGCTATGCTGCCGCAGGCCGAGGCAAGCCTGGCTGTCATGATTGATCTGGCGCGGGCGGCGCGTGGCCCAGTGTCCGACGCGATGGATCGGGTTATGCGGGCCATGCGCGGCGTGGGCTCGATCATGGGCTTTATGGTCGACGCGTTTATGGAGTTGACGCCGGCCGCGAAAGCCTTTGCTATTGCGGGCCTGGCGGCTTTGACGATCCTGCTCGCGCCTGGCCTGCTTGTCGTCGCCTTGCTGGGCGCCATCGGTCTGGCGATCTTCGCGGTTGTTGAAGATCTCCAAATGATGGAAGAGGGCGGCACCAGCGTGATCGGCTCGCTGGTTGAAGAATTCCAGTTCCTGGAATCGCAGACCGGATCATCGCTGGACGCCATTGGTATCATGGTTGCGGAGGCCGTCGACTTTTGGGCCGACAAATTCGGGATCGGCGGCGACGCCATAGCCGACGCGATCTTCGGCATGCAAAGGCAATGGAACTGGTTTGTCGACGACTTTCTCGAGCGCGGCCAAAAGGCGTTGGAGTTTTTGATCCGCATGGCCAACCCCCTCGCGGGCGTGCTCGGCGCGATAGGCGACGATCCACAGGCAGCGCGCAACCTCGCAAACATAGGCACTGCTGGGCTTTCCGAGGTCGGGCTAACCCAGGCCCGCGGCGTTGCTGCCAGTGCGGGCGCGGCTGGCAACCTGATCAACGCTGGCCAGTCAATAGCAGTCAGCGTCACAGTGCCGCCTGGCGCTGACGCTGGCGAGATCGGCGCGAGGGTCGCGCGAGACACGGCCGCCGCGGTTGGTGCCGCAAATAGACGCACATCGCAACAGCTGCTCAAGGGGGTTGCTCAATGACAAGCCTGGTTGGCCCCTTGATTTCAAGCTCGGCAAGCGACCTTGGGATCCCGTTCCGCGCGTCAATCATAGCGGGCGCGGGCGCGATCGAGTTCGACGCCACAACTCGAGAGCAGCATACCGGCGAGACGCGGCTTACCGAGCATCCGGTCGAGGAGGGAAGCGCCGTGTCCGATCACGCGCTAGACCAGCCCGACACGCTGACGCTAGACGTGATCATAAGCAACAACCCGATCGTTTTGCTGGCGTCGCTAAACGCCCAGCCGATCAAGGCGGGCGGCGATCCCAAGACGCGGGCCGAGGAGGCATACGAAGAGTTTGATCGCTTGAAGCGAACCGCGGCAACACTCATCGTCACAACCAAGCTGCGGACCTACGAAGATATGATCTTGGTCGGACTGTCGACAACGCGCGACGCTAGCTCGGATGAGATCCTACAGATCACGCTGAGCTTTCGCGAATTCCGCAAGGCGACCGTTGAGTTTGAGCGAGTGCGCGCACCCGACGATACCGTGTCCAGCGAGCCGAGTAACCTCGGCCGCAAACAGACAACCGAAGCCGATCCCGAGGTCGACGAGCAAGCACAGAGCCTGCTTGGATCTCTGGCGGGGTTTGCGAGCTAGACCATGGCAACTGAGGTCATCCCAACCAGCAACACCCTTTCGGTTTACCGGTTTCGGCTGAACCTTGGCAGCACTGAGTTTGGACTCTCCTTTCGATGGAACCGCCGCTCGGGCCACTGGGATGTAGATTTGACAACGCCGCAGGGAACGCAACTGCGCTCAGGCTTGCGCATCGTGGCCAACTGGCCGTTACTTCGAACCATGGTCCAGCAAGGCCGGCCGAGCGGCGAGCTGATCGCTGTTAACCGCCACCAGTCCGACGATCCAGATCGAGACACAATCGGCCAGCTGATCCCGTTTTGTTACAGCGAGGTCGACAGCTAGTGGGCGATCTGTTCACACGGTCATGGGTTGTTGATGTCGTTTCGGCAGACGGCACGGAGCGCGTGCGCACTGGCAGCGAGACCGCCGACGGCGCAGACAACAGGGTGTTGCGGGTTGTGTTCGATATCGAACGCGACCGCGACCGCAAGCCCGACGCTGGCGAGATCGCCATATACAACCTCAGGCCCGAGACGCGGCAGGCCCTGGTTGAAGAGGGCGCGCAATACGCGATCGAGGCCGGCTATACCGGCAACCGCCATGTGATTTTTCAGGGCACCGTTGAGACCGGCAAAGTCAGCAACGACGGCGTCGATTGGATCACGTCGGCCGAGCTAACCGACGGCGGGCCGCAGCAGCGCCAGTCGCGTATCAATCTGAGCTTTCAGCCCGGCGTTTCCGTTCAAGAGGTATTGCAGCGTGCGGCCCAGGAGATAGGCGTCGGGCTCGGCAACCTGAGCGAGCAGATCGCCAGCGGTAACCTGCGCGGCGCTCTGGCCAGCTTTGGCAACGGCCTGGTGTTGAGCGGCAACGCGGCCGACCAATTCGACAAGCTGGCAAAGTCGCTTGGGTATAATTGGAGCGTCAAAAACGGCGCGCTGCAAGTCTTGCCGGCGGACGATTCCCAGGCAATTGATGACTTTGACGCAATCGTTCTGAGCGCGTCGACTGGCCTTGTGGGCTCACCACAGCCCGGCGAAAAAGGCATTGTCGAGGCAAGGTCCCTGCTCAACCCGAGGCTCGAGCCAGGGCGCGTTGTGAGCCTACAGGCGCGCGAGATCAGTGGCCTCTACGTAATCGATCGCACGCGGTACAAAGGCGACAGCCGAGGGAACGACTGGTACGCTGAGCTAGAGCTGAAACCGAGGTAGCATGACACGCACGCCAACAATGGCCGAGATAGTACGGCAAGCAATCGCTGACGATCGGGCCGAGCTTCACACAATGCTACCCGGCAAGATCGAGAGCTACGACGCCGACACGCAAAAGGCAGACGTGCGGCCCATGGTGCTGCGTTCGCAGAACACCGCCGATGGTGAGCTCACGGAAGAGATCCCCGTCTTACCCGCGGTGCCAGTGGTTTTCCCGAGGGCTGGTGCATTTCGAGTCACGTTCCCGATCAACGCCGGCGACCGCTGTGTGTTGGTGTTTTCCGAGCAGTCGATCGACAATTACCAGATCTCGCAAAGCGACTCGCCAAGCGATCCAGAGCTATTCCAGCGTCACGACCTATCGGACGCTATCGCGATCCCGGGCTGGTATCCGGACGCAAGCGCGCTGGGCGCGACTGACAGCGACGACCTGAGCATCGGCGAGGAGGGCGGCCCGGTGATCCACGTTGGGCGAGACTCTGTGAACATTTACGAAAAAGACGCGGCCGACTTTGTTGCGCTGGCGCAGAAGGTATTAGACGAGCTTGATGCCGTTAAGGCAGATCTGGACGCCTTCAAAAGCACCAACGAGAGCCACACGCACGCATACGTCGACACAATAACAGGTACGCCGACGCCCTCGATCACGGGCATTCCAGCATCGGCACCACCGCCAGGGCTCCCAATAACCTGGCCCACCCCACACACGCCCGCCAGCGTTGCGGCCGATAAGGTCAAGGCCACATGAGCGATCTAGAGCTAAGTACGTTGGACAACGACCTCCTGATCGAGAATGGCGATCTGTCGATCGTCGACGGAACCGACGCCATCGCCCAACACCTGTTCATCAGGCTGCGCTCGATCCGGGGCGACTGGTTCTATGACGCCAACGTCGGCATACCATACTATTTCGATATATTCACCAAGAACCCAAGCCGCGTGGCCGTGCGCTCGATCTTCCGAAACGCAATAACCACAACGCCCGGCGTGCTTGAGTTGCAGGAGCTTGAGACCGAGCTAAACTCGCGCACGCTCGAGCTTGAGTTTACGGCGTTGTTGGACGGGTCAGACGCGCCGCGCGACTTTAGTCTGACCTTCACACTGTAGGGGCAAGCATGGCAGGCGTTGAATCAACGGGGTTTGTGGCCAAGACAACAACCGAGATCCTGGCCGACATTGAAGCGCGGCAAAAGGCAGCGTTTGGCGCGTCAATCAACCTCGGCGGCGAGTCGGTTTTTGGCCAGCTCAACGCGACGATCGCCGACTCGATTGCCGAAGGGTGGGAAGTGTTGAGCGCTGTGTATCGCTCACTCTATCCCGACTCTGCCACTGGCGAGGCGCTTGACAACGTGGCGGCCATCACAGGCGTTCTGCGCGAGCCAGCGACCCGATCCACCATGGTCGTGACTTGCACGGGCACAGCCGGCACTCTGTTGGCTGTGGGCCGGGTTGTGAGCGTAACCGCCAACGGCAACCGGTTTGTGTCGACCGCCGCGGCAACGATCGGTGGCGGCGGCACCGTCGACGTCGACTTCGAAGCCGAGGAGATCGGCGCGGTCGTTGGCGCAGCCGACACGCTCACGATTGAGACACCGGTCGCGGGCTGGACGTCGGCCGCAAACGCGCTTGACGCCGAGGTCGGCAGCGATCTGGAAACCGACGCCGAGCTTAGGTTGCGCCGCCAGCAACTGCTGCGCGCCCAGGGCGACGCCACCGTTGAATCGATCCTTGCCGATCTGCTTGAGGTAACCGACGTCAACCAGGTGTTTTTGTTCTCGAACGACAGCGACTTTACAGACTCGCGCGGCCTGCCGCCGCACTCGATTGAGTGTATTGTCGACGGCGGCACAGACGCCGATGTGGCCGAGCAGATCTTTCTAAGCAAGGGCGCCGGGATCGCGACGTACGGCGAGCCCGGTCAGATCGTGACCGAGACCGTGACCGACTCGCAGGGCTTCGATCACACGATCAACTTTACCCGGCCCGACCCGATCGAAATCTACATCGATCTTGAGGTTGAGATCGTCGCGGCCGACTATCCGGTCGACGGCGATGATCAGATCAAGGCCGCCCTTGTTGCGCTTGGCGACACGCTCGTTGTTGGCGAAGACGTGATCAGCGAGCGGTTCCAGGCCGAGGTCTTCTCAGTCTCGGGCGTGCGAGATCTGACCGATTGGAAGATCGACACGATCGCGGTGCCCGTCGGTACGGGCAATATTGCGATCGACTTCCGAGAGCTGGCAACCTTTGACACAAGCCGAGTCACGGTAAGCACGGTATGACGATCGATTTTGACATTGGCGAGATCTGGCGCAGGCGGCGCTATGACGACAGCGCGGGCCAGGCCTTGCGCGGCGCAGCGTACGCCGCCACGCCCGATCGGTTTGTGTTCTGCGGCGGTACTTCAGATCAACGCATACGCTCGATAACCCGCGCCACGCTTGAGTCTGAGAGCCCGGCGTTTAGTGAGCTCACGTTTACCGGGGGCGCGCTCAACGGCGCTGGCTCTATCCCTGGCGAGTTTCTTTGCGTCGGCGACAACGGCGATGAGCGCCACTCAACCGACGGCCTGATCTGGACGTCGGGAACGATCGTCGGCGGCGTTGACTTCCACGCCTGCGCGGGCGGCGAGGTTACCGGCCCGCTTGATACCTTTGTCGCTGTGGGCGACGACGAGATCCGATACCGCGACGGCGTTGGCGCGTGGAAGCCTGGCGCGACCGTCACGGGCTCATGGCGCGGCGTGGCTACCGACGGCTCGCAGAATTGGATCGCGGTTGGCTTTGACGCCAGCTCTGACGGGATCGCGGTCGCCAGCTCTGACGGCGTCGCCTGGGGTTCGTCATTTGTGATCGACACCAGGCAACCTCTGCTTGCCATTGCCAAAGGCACCGGCCGATGGTGCGCGGTCGGCGGCGGCGGTGCTGTGTGGATCAGCTCAACGGGCGCAAGCGGATCCTGGGCCGAGCGCTCGATCGCCACTGGCGCAAGCCTGCTTGGCGTGGCCGCAGTCGGCACCTCAAGCTTTGTCGCGGTCGCCAGCGATGGCGCGGCTTGGCTCACCGAAAACAACGGCGTAAGCTGGGCCCAGCAAAGCCTGACCTGGCCCGTTGCATTGCGGGCCGTGGCGCAGTCTGCCGCATACGGCGCCGCGGCCTGTGGCGACGACGACTTGGTCTTGTCTAGCGTGGCCGAGAGCCAGGTCGACGCCCAGGCGGTTGAGCCTATCCCGGCCTATGAGCCCGAGCCCGGATACGCAGCCAACGACAGCATGGCCGCAGACGCGGTCGCGCGCCTTGTGTATCAATTTCGGAGTAGCAGCTAATGTCCAATCGGTTCGAGAGCTTGGTCGAGAGCTACGCCACAGAGCTACAGGAGCTTGACGCTGCGGCGCTTGAGGTTGTGACCGAGACCGCCATTGCCAGCGCTGTCGGCGTCCAGCTTGACGGGCTTGGGACGATCGTCGGCGCTGAGCGGCTGGGCTTGAGCGATAGCACCTATCGTCAACGGATCCTGGCGCGCGTACAGAGTAACCTTGCCAGTGGCACGATCGAGCAGATCCTAGCGCCGCTCGCAGCCATACTCGGCACGGGCTACACGATCGAGCACCAGGAATACCCGACCGCTGGGTTCTTGATCAGAGTGGCCGAGCCGATTAGCGACGCAAGCATCGGGCCCGAACTGGCGCGCGCCGTCAACTCGGCCAAGGTCGCCGGTGTGCAAGGCGCCGTACAGTGGCACGAAACGGATACGCCGTTCGCCTTTGATGGCGCTGGCTCTGCCGCCTTTGATGGCGGCTATCAATTTGCAACAGCCTGGCGCGACCGCGATGGGCGTGAAAGCGAGATCGACTGATGGCCGAGACCAGACCCTTAAAGGTGCCGACGTTCAACACCGGCGGGGCCAACCGCGCCGAGCCAGCCGCAGGCAAGAAAACGCTCGGCTGGGTTTTGAACGAGGAGCCCGCCAGTTCGTTTTTCAATTGGCTCCATTTTTACACGGGCGCCTGGCTCGCGTGGATCGACGAGAGAATGTTCGACGGTGGCGACGAGGAAGATCTCACGATCACAGCGCCGGTTGTCGGGGCTACCGACGCGGGCGGGGCCCTGATCCTTAAGGCCGCAGACGGCGGCGCAACCAGCGGCGTCGGCGGTAACATGACGGCGCAGGGCGGAGACGCTGTTGACCTTGCGGGCCAGGCAACGATCGAGGGCGGCCAGTCGTCAGCGGCGGGCGGCGGCAGTGCCACGCTTCG
>JAAUXZ010132247.1_pt1 | contig 21468 bp, 24 predicted proteins | sample 7278131 | NCBI WGS metagenome assembly JAAUXZ01 (sample SAMN14350119, study PRJNA611818) | marine sediment metagenome | isolation source: surface marine sediment (3m) | place: French Polynesia: Moorea | collected 2018-08 | reverse complement strand
CAGGCAAACACCGCCGCTTTCGCGTTGAGGGTGTCAAAGATGGTCTCGATCAACAACAGATCGGCGCCGCCTTCGATCAGGCCGCGGATTGCCTCGCAGTAGGTTTCAACCAGTTGTTCGAAGCTGATGTTGCGTGCACCCGGATCGTTTACATTCGGGGAGATTGACGCGGTGCGGTTGGTTGGTCCGAGTACCCCCGCCACGTAACGGGGTTTGCTTGGGGTAGTGAACTTGTCTGCCACTTCACGGGCCAGTCGAGCGCCTGCCACATTCATTTCGTAGACCAGTTCTTGCATGCCATAGTCGGCCATGGAAATCTGGTTTGCACCAAAGGTGTTGGTCTCCAGGATGTCCGCGCCTGCCTCCAGGTAAGCCAGGTGAATGTCACGGATGAGGGCGGGTTGACTCAGCACCAACAGGTCGTTGTTGCCCGTTAATTCCATGGGCCATTCCTTAAAGCGTTCACCCCGGTAGTCCTGCTCGGTGAGTTTGTGGCGCTGGATCATGGTGCCCATGGCACCATCGAGTACCAGAATCCGCTCGCGTAGCATGGTTTCGAGTTCCGGGGTAAGATTTTGCGGGTTACGGCCAGACATGAAAACACTCAGGAAAATAGAAAAATGGTCGCTGATTATATGACATGGAGCGATTCTCGCGAATTGCCATTGCTTTGATTGATCGAACGCTCAAGAAAAAATCGCCAAATTGGAGACTCAGACGTGGCTAAACATGCTTTCCTAGTCGATGATTCGAAATCAGCCCGTATCGTATTAGGTCGATTGCTGAAGAAGAATGGCTTTGACGAAGTGGATATGGCTGAATCGGGAGAGCAGGCTCTGGAACAGCTGAAGTCCAAGACTCCGGACGCCATCTTCGTGGACTTTTTAATGGATGGCATGGATGGGCTGGAGACCATCTCCGAGATCAAAAAGGATGAGCGGTTCACGCACACACCGGTGGTGATGTGTACCGCCAATGAAGGCGAACGTTACATGGAGGCCGCGGTGGATCATGGCGCGCTGGGGATCCTCGCCAAGCCTCCGACCGATGACAGTCTCAAAGAGATCATTCAGCTGATCGACAACAAGAAAGAGGAATCGGGACCTGCCGGGGAGGCCGCCATAGAGACCGCGACTCCGCTTGCGGCTGGGATATCCGAGGACAGGCTCCGTGAATTGGCCATCGAAGCGGCCAGATCGACAACGGAATCCGTGGCGGCGGGCATCGCTCAAGAAAAGGCCGATGCCATCGCCAGAGAGGTTGCGCAAGATACGCTCAATGAAATGCTCGAGCCCATGGTCAAGTCGTTGGTTGAGAAGCGACTGGGCGAGATCAAGCCACCTGAAGTGGATCTCGATTCCCTGCGCGGGGAGGTGGTCTCTCAGGTCAACAGCGAGATGGAAGAGTTCGTACGGCAGGTCAATGAGCGCACTGTGGAGGGATTGATCGAGGCCAGTATCTATGAACAGGTACACGAGCTGGCCAACGACTTCACCAAGCGGATGCAGATGCTCAAAGACGAGATCCTCGCCCAGGTTCCGGACAAGCACGAGATGTTGGAACACATTCGGGTTGTGACCGAGGGTTCAATGGAGGCCGTTGTCAGGGAGACATCTGCCCAAGTCGCCCAGGAGGTATCCAATTCCACTGCGACTGAGACGGTGGAACAGATCCTGGACGAGCATTTGGCCAACCAGGCAGCAATTCAGGTGGCCAATAGAGGAAACCGTTCCGGGCGCTGGATCCTCTGGCTTGGCATCCTGCTGGTCGGCGCCGGTGCCGGGTATGGCATCTATCTGTCGAAGATCTTTCAATAGTAAATAACCACATCCTGTGGGGTAAGCACACAGCCAGATTAGGGTTATAGTCTTAAATAACCATCAATCTGGAGAATCCCATGTTTGGACTGGGTCGTAAAACCACCATGCCGGAACCGGATGAGGCGTTACCCGGGCGGCAGATTCGCATGTCCGTACCGACCGCACATTTCGTCAATCAACATCCGCTCGCCGGGCCATTCCCGGCCCATTTGAAACAGGCGATGTTCGGCATGGGTTGTTTCTGGGGTGCGGAACGTCGGTTTTGGGAGATCAACGGAGTCTATTCCACCGCAGTGGGATATGCAGCGGGCTTCACTCCCAATCCGACCTATGAAGAGGTCTGCACGGGTATGACCGGACACAATGAGGTGGTGAGACTGGTCTTCGATCCGGCAAAGATCGACTATCAGCAGCTGCTCAAGGCGTTCTGGGAGGGCCATAACCCGACTCAGGGAATGCGCCAGGGGAATGATGTGGGTACCCAATACCGTTCAGGAATCTATACCTTCAGCGAGTCTCAACAACAACAGGCCAAACAGTCGCGGGATATCTACCAGCACACCCTGCAGCAGGTGACCTCGGCGCCGATCACCACTGAGATCCTGCCCGCACCACCTTTCTATTTCGCCGAGGAGTATCACCAACAATACCTGGCCAAGAATCCCCATGGATATTGTGGCCTGGGCGGTTGTGGTGTCGGCTATCCCGAAGCGGGATGAAGCCGGTCGCCGTCTATGCTGGCGGGCGTCTGGGGGATTATAATTTTGGCGCCAGCCATCCCTTCGGCCCGGCGCGGCATGAGGCCTTTCTGGATCGATTCAGGCAGCTCGGGTTGGACCGTAAGTGCCACCTGGCACCACCCGGCATGGCACAAAGAGAAGTTATCGAGTCTTTTCATACACACGATTACGTGCAACGGGTGGTGGATCTCTCAAAGACTGGAACAGGCTATCTGGATTACGGTGACACGCCGGCCTTTCCCGGTGTCTTCGAGGCCTCTGCCAGGGTGGTGGGTACCGTACTGCAGGCTGTCGATGATCTGGTGAATGGTAAATTCAGGCGTGCCTTCGTGCCCATCGCCGGGTTGCACCACGCCCGACCGGACTCCGCAGCAGGCTTTTGTGTCTTCAATGATTGCGGTGTCGCCATTCAGGCCTTGCGTCAGCGCCACGCTATCCAACGCCTGGCCTATGTGGATATCGACGCCCATCATGGGGACGGGGTCTTCTATGCCTTCGAGGAGGATGCCGATCTGATCTTCGCTGACATGCACGAGGATGGCCGTTTCCTCTATCCCGGTACGGGAGCGCTGGAAGAGACCGGTAAGGGTACCGCGATAGGTACCAAACTCAATATCCCCATGCCACCAGGCGCTAACGACGAGCTGTTCGTTAAATGCTGGGAACAGGTGGAAAGTTTTGTCGACAAGGCGGCCCCGGAGTTCATCCTGCTGCAGGCCGGTGCCGACAGTATCGCCGGCGACCCGATCACTCACATGGCCTACAGCAGTGCCGCACACCGCCATGCAGCGGAAAGGTTGAGTCTACTGGCAGACCGTCACGCTTCAGGGCGATTGTTGGCTCTGGGAGGTGGTGGCTACAACCTGCAGAACTTGGCGGAGGGTTGGTGTGCCGTGGTGGAGTCAATGGGAGCAACAGTCGAAGGGTCATGAGCCATTACGGCGCTGAAGCAAAGCGTGATGTGCTACCAGCGCTACTTTCATTGTCGATATTATTTACACTTTCACGCTTGAACAGAATGCCTCAAAAAACAGCAGGATAGCTGGGTGTGTCGTATCAGGTTATGCGTCATCGAGAACCCGATCTGGTTTATGTGTCGGGATAATTGACACTTGATATTGATGTCTCATTGCAACCTGCTGAAAATGAATAAAAAAAATAATGGTATGTTGATTGCTTTAATTCCCATCGAGCGGACCAGAGTCCAGTGAATCACAGTCATCAATGCAGGGACAAAGGATACATGCATTCAACCAATACAGTCGTGCTTGCTGCTTTCTGTGCCATCAGCAGCCTGTCGGCTAGTGCGACGCTGGTGAGCATCACCAATTGTACCGGCGCCATCGATTGTGTCATCACCACTACACCCCCCAATCCAGTCCTGCCAAATCCCAACGACGGTATCCTGTTGACTTGGGATGAACGACAGAACGTCACGCTGACGGAAGATCTCCGGGTGGACCGGGTGTTCGATCCCACAGCGGATTTCATCACAGCTCTCGGTAATGGCGATTTTCTGATACAGGCGGGAACGATCGTTTCCAGCCACTACCTGCAGTGGGATCCCGGCAACGGTTCTAGCAGTACTGTTTCTGCGACCATCAATCTCGATTCCCAGGTGTTCGCATTCATCACCGCAGATCAAAACCTGTTCGACAGCGATGATGCACTCGGACTTCCTGGCCTGGACTACAATGATTTCAGACTACGTGGGTTGGAGGGTGGTGATACCACTGTTTTCAATGGTGAGAACACTGATATCAGATGGTCAGCGGGTTCACCAGGTGACTGGACACGCCTGATCACAGCCTATTCACCCACAGCCTCCGTACCCGAACCCGCCAGTTTACTGCTCCCGGGAGTAGGCCTGGCGGGATTGGGATTCGCGACTCGAAGGAAAAAAGCATAGCAAGGGAACTACTCAGCGGAATCATCTGGCCCTGCTCATCGAGCAGGGTTTTTTTTGACTCTCGGGCCAAAAAGCCCTAAGCGACAATTGCGCTTAGATCGCTTACCCAGCATCACCATCTCAATACACCATCGTTGTTCGGCCTGCCAGGTCAATGGTCCAATCTTGTCAGCGAGTCATTCCATGTGATTCAAACCCGATCAGTGGCTGGATCCAGTTCACGGATCGCTTGGGGTGAAGTCCTCAGCCCCTAAAGTCCGTCATTCTCAGGTCGTTAAGGAGTCATCGAAAACAGACAGGGTGTATGATGTGAGCACTTTACTGACCGATTTATATAACAAAAAGACCAGCAGGTTCTTGCTGAGTTCGGCGCTGACCATGTGTCTATTGACCGCCATTCCAGTACTCCATGCGTTCAGCGGCCCTGATATCGCGGCAGAGGCCGGTAACAGAAACGCAGTAAGCAGGGGTGATGTGGATGGTGACAATGATCTCGATCTTATCGTCGGGTACAGGCATCGACCCAACCGACTCTATTTGAATGATGGTTTAGGCAACTATGATGCCGGCAGAGACATCAGCGCAGGGGCCTTCGACACATTGGCTATCGCTCTGGGCGATGTGGACGGCGATGGTGATCTCGATTTGGTGACCGGCAATGCCTCGAACTGCAACAGGCTCTATCGAAACGATGGCATTGGTAATTTCACTGCCGGCGAAGACATCCTAACCGATCATGCCGACACCTATGATATTGAGCTGGGCGATGTGGATGGGGATGGTGACCTGGACCTCGTCGTCGGAAATTTGTCCCAGGCGAGCAGCCTTTATCTCAACGATGGTACGGGAAGTTTCGGTAGCGGTAGCCTGATAGCTGAAAAGACCTCAGGGACTTTGGATATTACCCTGGGTGACGCTGATGGAGATGGTGATCTGGATCTGGTCCTACAAGATCTAGAGGACGGTCTTTTGCATAAGCTCCATCTGAATGATGGAAGCGGTCAATATGGTGCCGCGATACAAGTCCATGCTGTGAGTGTATCGCCAGCTGATTATAATGAGGGGATCAGGACTGCCGCGACAGGCTTTCCGTCGTCGGTCACCATTCTCGTTCCCCTAGCCGGGCCATAAGGAATGCAACTGGCGTATTGTCCAGCCTGGTTGCCACAAGAAAAACCCGTGCTGATCGTCGGTTGTCTATGATCCGCCCAAGTGGAGCTGGAGAAATCTGACAATGGTTTCCCATGCCGCCTTATCGGCTTCGGCGTCATAACGCGGGCTGGTGGGATTGGTGAAGCCATGCGCGGCGTCGTAGCCCACCCCTTGGGTATCCTTGCCGGCAAAGGCCATGGCTACCTCGAAGTCCTCCTGTTTCTGCGGCCAGTTGCGTTCCTGCTGGGCGTAGATCGCCAGCACCGGACCTTGCAGGGTCTTGAGTTTCTCCACGTCGGTTTCCATCCGGCAGTAGGCAAGAATGGTGGCGGCGACCTTATCCGGGGCCAGCAGGGTGGCCTGCATCGATTCCTTGCCGCCAAAGGAACAGCCGTAGGTGACGATGGTACGGCCGGGTGTTTCTAGATAGTCCAGGGCGGCCTTGAGTTTTTCGTCCGCCAGCGTCTGATCGATCTCTCGCATCCAACCGCTCGCCACCTCCATTTCATCGGTGACCCGACCGTCATACAGGTCCACGACGATGGCCCGGTAACCCAGGTCGGCCAGCCGGTCTGCCCAGTCCCGGTTGTGCGGCATCACACCCCACCATTCGTGCAGGATCATCACCGCGCCTGTGGCGTCTTGCGGGCCGGCGGTGTAGACGTCGAATGGCTGACCGTCGGCGGTTTCGAGTTGGATCGTCTGGCCCATCGGCTATTCTCCCTGATGCAGTAGTTCTCCGGCCTCGTTGACCACTTCCACACCGACCGGAATGCCGTCGCGGATGCTCGCGGTGACCACGCAGAAGTCCTCGAACAGGCTCATGCAGCGATCCAGCCTCTTCGACTGCAGCAGCTCATCACCGGCGGTGATTCTGATGTCCAGTCGGCCCACCCGCAGGCGTTTTTTCTCGTTGCGTACCAGAGTGCAGGTGGCCTCGGTCTTGACACTCTCGGCGGGCACTTCCTCCTTGGCCAGGCAGAACATCAGGCTGGCGCTCAGGCAGTTGGCCGCGGCGGCGGCCAGCAGGCGGGAGGCGTTGGGGCCGTTGCGTTCGCCGAGCGGCGGAGGCTCATCCATCAGGATATCGTCCGCCTTCTTGATGTCGAACTTCACCCGGAAGGCATAACCCTCCTCCTGTTCCAGATGGATAGTGAATTTGCCGGCTTCTGACATGGGGCCTCCTTTGAGTGCAAGCAGTAATCGTCTATTCTGCGATATTCGGTGATGCGAGAAAACCATGAAAAGGTCGAAACAACCGCAACCAGGCAGAATTGAAGGTGTGAAAGGCCGGGGTGCACTGAGCAATCCGGAGAATCGCTATGCGCGTTTCAGCCGGGAGGCGTTCGATGACGGTTGGGGCAGCCTCGAGGCGGAGCCTGAAAGGCTCAAGACAACCCTCCAGGTGGACCAGAGCCGCTCGGTGATCACCTACAATCAGTCGCCGGACGTGCCATTCGATCGCTCCCTCAATCCCTATCGCGGTTGTGAACACGGTTGTATCTATTGCTACGCCCGACCCACCCATGCCTGGCTGGGTCACAGCCCGGGACTGGATTTCGAGAGCCGGCTCTATCACAAACCCGACATGGTCGATTGCTTGAGACGTGAACTGGCGGCGGACAACTACCAGTGTGCCCCGCTTGCCGTGGGTGGCATCACCGATGCCTATCAACCGGTGGAGCAGGAGCTGCGCCTGACCCGAAAGCTCCTCGAACTGCTCGAGTCCTGCGCTCATCCGCTGACCCTCATCACCAAGTCGTCCCTGGTGGAACGGGATATCGACCTGTTGGCGGCAATGGCCCGCAAACAACAAGTGCAGGTGATTATTTCTTTCTCGACGCTCAAGCAGGATCTGTCCCGTAAGCTCGAGCCCAGAGCGGCTGCACCGCAAAGGCGCTTGCAAACGATCCACAGGCTGGCCGAGGCGGGTATACCTGTGGGGGTGCTGGTCGCCCCCGTCATACCGGTGCTGACCGACTCGGAGATGGAGCGGATTATGAGTTTGGCCAGGCAGCGTGGTGCGCTAAACGCGCGATATATACTGTTGCGTCTGCCGCTGGAAGTCGCCTCCCTGTTCAGTGAATGGTTGCAGGTCCATGTGCCGGACCAGGCACAAAGGGTGCTGAGGCGAATTCGCGATACGCGCGGTGGGGAACTCTACCAAACGGATTTCAGAACCCGCATGACCGGGCAGGGGGCCTATGCAGAGCTGCTCGCCCAGCGTTTCCAGCTGGCCTGGAAGCGACTTGGTTTTCAGGAGTTCAGACGTCTCGATTGCCGTCGCTTTGTCAAACCCGCGGCAGATCCCAGGCAATTGTCTCTCTGGTAAGTTTCAGTTGCGGCGCACGGCATCCAGGCTCACCACGGCCTGATCGCCCAACACCTCCGCACTGTGCGCCACGCCCTTCGGGACCCACAGGCAGTCTCCCGCCTCGAGGACCAGGGTCTGATCGTGCATGCACATCTGGAAGCGTCCACTCAATACCCCGTCGATCTTGTCCACGCTGTGGGAATGTTCGGGGAAGCAGGTATCCGGTGGATAGACGTAGCAGTTGACCTGGTAGCCCAGGGCTTCCAGTTTTTTCCGCATATTACCCTCATTGAGAGCACCATCGTTTTGCGGATTCCATTTTTCCAGTTTGATGATATGCGTCATGTGGATTCCCTAATGAAGTTGAGGATTGCCTCTGCGGCCGCGTCCAGGTTGTGTTGCAAGTCGATACCCGAGGCCTTGCGCGGCTTGAAGCTGTGATCGCCATCTATCAGCCAGTAAAGCTGGATTTTCTCTGAAAGCGAATAGTGCGCGACCTCTTCCCGTTTGCCAAAGGTATCTCGCTCTCCCTGGCAGATCAAGGTGGGTGTTTGCAGCCCGGCGAGGTGTTTGGTGCGCAGTCGTTCCGGCTTACCGGGTGGGTGAAAGGGGTAGCCCAAACAGATCAGGCCATCGACCTGCAGTTCATCCGCCAATAGGCTGGCCATGCGCCCACCCATGGATTTTCCTCCGATCAAGAGCTTTCCTGAGTGCTGCCGGCGAACCCGATTGACGATTTTGCGCCAGCTGTCGAGTAGTTTTGGCTCCCGGTCGGGGGGACGTCGCTTGCCCGTCAATACCTGAGTCTGCATATAGGGAAAGTTGAAACGAACCACCTGGTGTCGATGTGCGGCCACGCGCTCTGCGATTTGGGCCAAAAAAGGCGAATCCATACCCTGGCCGGCGCCATGTGCCAAGATCAGCTTGGTATCGGCAGCATTCGGCCCGTCGCAGAGGGTTTCAATCGTCATCGAGTAAACCTCGCCAAGCGGGATGTTTGCCGATCAGACTCAGGGCGTCCTGCAGTAATGATTTCCCCGGTTCGGTTCGATGCCAGGTTGAGGCACCGGATGGGTGGGGCAAAGGAATCATGTCGGTAGGTCGGTCATCGACTCTGACTTGGTGTTGCTTGCCGATGATATCCACCAGTCTGTCCACCGGCAGCAGCTGGTGGATCGCCAGTTTGCCCACCGGAATCAGCAGTTGCGGCTGCAGCAGATCGAATTCCGTCTGTATCCATTGTCGGCAGGTGGCGATTTCCTGCTGATTCGGCACCCGGTCTCCCCCCTTGGGATTCTTGCCGGGGAAACAGCGGCATACCGCGGCCATATAGACCCGGCTGCGGAATTGCGATTCATCCAGGCCGATGGCTTCGAACCATTTGAACAGGGTCTTGCCGGCGGTCCAGGCGAAGGGCTTACCCGCCGGTCCTTCCTTGTCCCCGGGTGCTTGCCCAATGAGTATGACCGGTGAGTTTACCGCTTGACCGGTGACCACCGGACCGATCATCTCAGGACAGGCTCGACACTGCCGCAAATGCTGCTGGTGTTGCCGAATGGCTTGCAAGGCGTTCATGGGCGGGACAAACTAGACGTGTCAAAAAACTCGGTCGATAACAACATGGAAACACTATTGGGTTTAGGCGTAGGGGCCTTGCTCCTCACACTCTTTATCTGGTTTCTGCCAATTGTACTGATCCTCAGGTCGAAGAAAACCGGTGGGGCGGAAAAGCTGTTCTGGGTGCTGGCGGTGGTGTTTGTCTCCTGGTTTGCCTGGATCTTTTACGCCCTGTTTGCTCCCCTGGGTGGTGACAGGTCATGAAAGCGGTCCTGATGCCGGAAACCGGCGGCCCGGAGGTGCTGAGCTTGCAAGAGGTGACGGCACCAGAGCTACAAGCCCCGCATCAACTCAAGATCGCCCTGAAGGCGGCGGGGGTGAATCCCGTCGACACCAAGCTGCGCTCTCGAGGGGTGTTCCTGCCGAATGGCCTGCCCGCGGTGCTCGGCTGTGACGGTGCAGGTGTGGTGCTCGAGATCGGTAAAGATGTGCAGCGTTTCAAACCGGGTGACGAGGTCTGGTTTTGCAGCGGCGGCCTCGGCGGTCCCCTGGGCAATTATGCTCAGATCACCTTGGTGGATGAGGCGGCCTGCTGTCTCAAGCCGTCTACTCTGAGCTTCGAGCAAGCGGCGGCCGGACCGTTGGTGCTGATCACTGCCTGGGAGGCCCTGTTCGACCGGGCGCGTCTGAGTGAGGGCCAAACGGTGTTGGTCCATGCCGGGGCTGGGGGTGTGGGGCACGTGGCGATTCAGCTCGCCAAATCGATAGGTGCCAGGGTGTTGACCACGGTCAGTTCTCCGGACAAAGTGCGATTTGTCAAGGCGTTGGGGGTGGATGAGGCGATTCTCTACCCGGAGATTGATTTTGTCACAGCGGTCAACGACTTAACCAAGGGACGCGGGGCCGATGTCGTGTTCGATACCGTGGGTCCGGAGGTCTTCAAGCAGTCGATCCCGGCGGTGGCTCACTACGGGGATCTGGTGACTTTGCTTGATCCCGGTCTCGACGTGAACTGGAAGGAGGCGCGCAATCGCAATCTGCGGATCGCCTTTACCCTGATGCTAACCCCGATGCTACGCGAACTGCCGGAGGCGCGGGCCCATCATGGGGCGATCCTGCAACGCTGTGCTGAGCTGGTGGCTGCGGGTAGATTGAGGATCGAGGTGGCTCGGAGCCTGCCATTGGCGCAGGCCGCTGAGGCACATCGGCTAATCGAGGCTGGGCATACCCTGGGGAAGCTGGTATTAACGCATTGATGGCTATTGTGGTCGGGCAAAGAAGGATCGGTCGATTATCAGTCGTCCCGCATCCTTACTTAAAAGATACGAATGACCTTGAAAGTGCCCGAGATGATCCCGGATTCTCGCGCCAGCAGTAAGCGCATTTTGACGGTTGTGTCGATCTCCTGACCCTTGGACATCAGCAAGGCGCCTGCTTTGCTGCGGATGGACTGATCGAGAATCATGCCTGTTTCAAGTTTTTCCAAAGGCAGTGAAAGGCATTCCACTTTCTGTTTATCGGAATCTCCCAACGCCAAGGTATACACAAGCGCCGGATCATAGCTGGCTGGATCATTCTTCAAGAATTCAATAGCAGTTTGTGGACTTTCTCCGCCTTTGATCTGATTATCATAACCAATCACAACCCGTAAGATCTGCCCGCCGAGCGTAGCCCTCGCATCGGCCGTGAGGGGTTCATTGACCTCAAGATTTTCAATGTCTTCAGTCTGCCGCTCGATCATCTTGGCGGGTGTGCTGAGCAATGGAATGTGTTTCAGCAACTGCCCGCCTACCTTTGGATGATTATGCAGCATTTCTCTTTCCTTGGTGCTGAGCTGCAGGCCTGTGCCGAGCTTTTCTATCAGATCCTTCGGCAGTGTGGCATAGCCAAGCTGAGACATCATGGCAGCCAGTTCATAATCCCAGATATTTTTGAGACTGAGTTTCCGGGCGATTTGGCGAACGTGACCTTTGATGCGAGTGGCTTGGGATGCTGCGGTGGGATTGATCAGGCTCAAGATCTCTGCTAACAGTTCCACAACACCCTTCAGGGTCTTTTTGAGTAGCATTTTTTCTGCAGTGATTAGCCTGTACTGCTGGATCGCATCGATGATGGCTTCCTGAAGTACGTTATTACCTACCGGCTTGATAAGCATGCGGTAGATATTGCACTGATTGACTGCAGTGATGGTGAGATCTGGAGAGATTTGGTCGGCCAGCAGAATACGGACTGTATTAGGGGCGATGATACGCACCTGTGTGAGCAACTCCATGCCGTCCATATTGGGCATTTCTGCGTCTGTGATGACGACGGCGATTGGACCGGCATCGGTGATGGCCTGCAGGGCATCTGCGCTGCTGGTTGCTGTGAGCAGGTTAAAACGCTCACAGAGCTGGTTCTTGTGCGTGTCTAGTAGCTTTCGATTTTCGTCGACTAGCAGAATTTTCTCAACGATTTTTTCCATACACGGCGATTTGTCGGCGAAGTCTAGACAACCTCTTTGTCATGGTTCGTAGCAATCAGCCACTCTAATCCGTTAGTGGTCATATTGGTGATGTTCTTATCGCCGTTAGGCAACTATTTCTTATAGCGTCCCGGTGGTTAGAAGCTTAAGGTATTCAACTGACTGACTGGACAATTAATACAACACCATCGGCACCCGTCACCTTGACCTGAGAACCCGCCGGGCAGTCATCGCCGCGAATCTTCCAAGTGCTGTCGTCCACCTGGATCTTGCCTTCGCCATTGATGATGGGTTCCTGCAGGGTGAATATCCGTCCGGTGTATTGTTCGCCCCGACGGTTGAGATGGGGCTGATCGGTCTTGATCGGTCGGCGTTTCAGAATCAGGCGCGCTGCAAAGATATCGGTCACGCTCAGCACCGCGAAGATCACCAGTTGGAACTGCCAGCTCAGGTCGGGCACAGCCAGCAGGACCAGGCCGACGATACCCGCCGCAAGCCCCATCCAGATGAAGAAAACCCCTGGGGAGAAGACCTCGAGAATGATCAAGAGAATCGCCAGGACGAACCAGTGCCAGTAGTCGAGTTGGCTGAGCAGCTCCATTAATTGTCATCTCCCGAACGCTTGCCGAAGGCGCTCTTCGCCAGCTCTCCGATACCGCCAATGGAGCCGATTAGGCTGGAGGCCTCCAGGGGCATCATGATCAGCTTCTGATTCTCGGCCGTGGCGATGTTCTGCAGGGCTTCGGTGTATTTCTGGGCGACGAAGTAGTTGATGGCCTTCACATCACCCTTGGCGATGGCCTGGGAGACCATCTGGGTTGCCTTGGCTTCGGCCTCCGCCAGACGTTCCCGGGCCTCGGCCTCGCGGAAGGCGGCCTCCTTCTCGCCTTCGGCCTCGAGGATGGCGGCCTGCTTTTCACCCTCCGCCTTGAGGATCTCCGATTGCCGCTCGCCCTCCGCCTCGAGGATCGCTGCGCGTTTTTCTCGCTCTGCTTTCATCTGCCGGGCCATGGCGTCCACCAGGTCGCGGGGCGGGGAAATGTCCTTGATCTCGATGCGAGTGACCTTGACGCCCCAGGGGGTTGTGGCATCGTCCACCACAGTAAGCAGCCGAGCGTTGATCTGGTCGCGCTGGGAGAGCAGTTCGTCCAGGTCCATGGAGCCCATGACGGTACGGATGTTGGTCATGGTCAGGTTGAGAATCGCATATTCCAGGCCGCTCACCTCGTAGGCAGCCTTGGCGGCGTCCAGGACCTGGAAGAAGACCACCCCGTCCACCGTGACCATAGCATTATCTTTGGTGATGATTTCTTGGGAGGGTACGTCCAGCACCTGTTCCATCATGTTCTGTTTGTTGCCGACCGTGTCAATCACCGGCACGATCAGGTTGAGTCCGGGGCGTAGCGTCTTGGTGTAGCGGCCGAAACGTTCGACGGTGTACTCCATGCCTTGGGGCACGCGTTTGGCACCAAGCGAGACGATAATGATGGCGAGGACCAGAAAGGCCAGAACGAAAACATCCATGGTATTTTCCTATCGTGATAAACCAGTTGTAAAAGATGGTGTATGAACGCTGAGAATGCAATGGTGAGATTGGTCACTCATCGGCTTCATGTCACAATTGGCCCATGAAACCAACCGTCAAACCTCCAAAGTCCCTGTTACGCAAGGTCGGCCGTGCGATTGCCGACTACAAGATGATCCGCGATGGCGACCGGATCCTGTTGGGGGTTTCGGGGGGCAAGGACTCACTCTCCCTGCTGCAGATCCTGCGCCACTTGCAGACCTATGCGCCGGTCCACTTCGAGCTGGGGGTGATCACGGTCGATCCGCAGGTGGAGGGTTTCGATCCCAAACCCCTGCAGACCTATTACGATGAATGGGGTCTACCCTGGTTCTACCGGGAGCAGCCGATCATGGATGAGGCCAAGACTCGCCTTGACGGCGACTCCTTCTGCGCCTATTGCGCGCGTATGAAACGGGGCATCATGTACACCACCTGTCGTCAAGAGGGTTATAACGTACTGGCTCTGGCCCAGCATCTCGACGATCTGGCGGAAAGCCTGATGATGTCGATCTTTCATGGTGGGCAGTTGCGCACCATGAAGGCGTGCTATACGAACGACGATGGCGACTTACGAATTATCCGTCCGCTGGTCTACTGCCGGGAAAACCAGACCGGGGCGTTTGCTCAAGCGGCGGGTCTACCGATCATCCCCGACAGTTGTCCTGCCTGTTTTACCGCGCCGACCCAGCGCGCCTACATGAAACAACTCCTAATGACAGAGGAGCGGCAGAACAAACACCTGTATGCCAACATCTTGCACGCGATGCGTCCACTGATGGTCGAGTCTCATGAACAGGAGCTGACACTATGAATCTATCCGATGTGGTGATTCCAACCGGGGTCGTACGGGCCGGCATGACGTTCGAGGATGGCGTGCGGGTATGTGTCGAGAAGGGCGTGCCAGGGATCCCCTACGTGGACCAGAACGGTGATATTATCGGTCGATTTTCGCTGCGACATGCCTTCCGCATGGCTTGTGTATCGAACAGCGCTTTTGTGGGTGGACAACTGCTCGGTGATGACATCGACTATTTCACCAACACCTCAATGGATGTGGCAAGTGTCAAACTCGAACCGGTGGAGGGATATCTGTTGGATGACAGCATCCAGTTGGAAAAGGATGCAGGGATAGAACAGATCCTGCAAAGGATGGAGGACTACAATACCGGTTACCTGTTCCTGGAACAGGATGGCTGCTATCTGGGTGTCATCACGCGCATCGGTGTGGCGCAATTGATCCTTGAAGGCGGTTGCTGAATCCACCTGGACGTTCCTGGACTCGGCGTCATTCACACCAAATCAAGGCCCGCAAAGCCCGTTTGATTCGATTTTGATCCACGCGGATCTCCGCTTCGGTATGCCCCGCTTTGCCTATAATTTAAGTTGCATGGAGTGCAATCTTCGGAAGGAAAAGGATCGATAAAACAGGAAACGAAAAGGAGTCGCCGAAATGAAACAGAAGGAACGCATCAATGAGATTCGTGAACTGAAACAAGCGCTCAGAGACAGCCTGCTAGCTCATCCCGATATCTTGTCACTCGGAATAGGCTACAGGATAAAAGGAGGCAAGATAACTGACGAAATCTGTCTCATCGCAGGAGTTTCACACAAATTGCCAGAAGACAAACTGGATGCCAAACGGCTCATTCCCAAATCACTGACATACTTTTCCCGCTCAAAAGGGAGAGAGATCACGGCTGGTGTCGATGTCCAGGAACGCGCGGTTCCAGAGCCTTACCAGTGCGGGCCATGCACTACGGATCTGGAATCCAGGGTAAGGCCCGTACCTGGCGGTTTCAGCATCAGCGCTGATGGGGGTGGAACACTCGGTGGATGGGTTTGGGACAATATCAGCGATCAAACTGTTTTGCTTTCCAACAATCACGTTCTCGGCGGCACCGTCGGCGAGAACGTACTGCAACCCAGTAGTACCGATGGCGGTGTCCCAGCAGACCACTTCGCTGATGTGCTTCGCAGCGGATCCCTGGATGCGACGATCGCCGCACCAATCGATACCAATGATGTTTCGTACCGCATCGAATGCATTGGTGCAGGTGTCTATGAAACGACAGAGCCCACGCTGGGTATGCAGGTTGAGAAAACCGGCCAAACCACCGGCCACACATGCGGGACCGTGATACAGATCGCGGTAGATGTAGGCCACTACGGATCGATCAATGATTTTGAGGTTTATACGGACACCACGGGTCAGCGTTTTGCGTATTATGGTGATTCAGGCTCGTTAATCGTGGAGCGCACACACCCGGATCCCGATGCAACCTGGCAACGGGTGGTCGGTCTGTTATGGGGTGGAGACCCTTCTGACTACAATGCATACGCCCACACCATCGATGATGTTTTCACCGATCTCAATCTGTCAACCGTCTGTGCCGGAGTCCTGTCGAATTTGACGACCTATGGCGAGTCATCTATACGTCGGAAATCTCGCAAGAAATCGCTTCTGCCGGGTATCCGGGGTGGCTTTGCCCGGAACATGGAGAAACGTTTACTGAAAATGGAAAATGGCAGGACGTTAGTCGATCTGCTGCACAGGGAACGTACTGATATCGTGCGCCTGATAACCCAAGGTGATGGCCAGTTAGCCGTCGAGAAGGCCCTGGTCCCCATTCTGAAAGGTAAGCGAACGACCCTGGATGTTCTCGAGCATCGTCTGACCAAGAAAGACATCAAGAATATTGCCAAAGTGTTGGAAGTTGCCGAGGTGGATCACCCGGGAATGAAGAAGAGCCTGAGGTTCGTCAAACCGTTACTCAAACGTGCTACCAACCGCACTATCAAATCACTGCTGGGGTAAACGGTTAGTCAATGTGACACCGGAATCATCAGATCATCCGGTGTCACGCTTCCTTAGCGTTGAATACTGCCCGACGCGCCTCTGTTGATGACCCTGGATTAAGCTCGCAGCGTTACATGATCAATGCAAAATTACCGTATTTTCTGCATTTGAAATCTGCTCGTTTCTAATCTTGACTAAAATAGTGAGGATTTAGAGACGATGTGTACGATCACAGGAGAAAATCACGATGAATATTCGAACCACTACCGATCCAATCACTCTGCGGGACGTGCCGAACCCGGAACTGCATCCCTGCGTCTATGAAGGTGATGGAGAAAACGGCATTGAAATCTATTTCGAAAGTGAGGCCAACAAACAGGAGTATCTGAGTCTGGAGCTGGAAGACCGCAAGGTGTTGAAGGGCGATGACTCGGCTGATTATGTGGCTGAGGGCTGAGTTGGAGAGTGCATTATGATTCTGCGACGACTATATTTACTGTTACCTGGATTTAAATTTGCGCAGCAGGCCGTCGACGATCTGTTGGCACTTGGTGTGGACAGACAGCACATCCATACGGTGGCCAGGCCTGGTGTGGATACCACAGGCCTGCCCGAGGCCACTGTGCGGCAACGCAGCGACCTGTTGTCCCGCCTGGATCGCTGGATTTGGGACATCAATCTGCTGTTGTTCTTTTTCGCCCTGGGATTATTCGCGGTGTCTATCTGGTCCGCCAGTTGGGCATGGGCAATTGCTTGGCTTTTGGTGATGGGGGTGACTGTTCTGTTTGGCAATCATTATGCGCAACATGTACCGCATGCGCAGATGAACGAATGCCGGACGGCCTTACGTCACGGTGAAATCCTGTTGATGGTCGACGTGCCGCGCTGGCAGATGGCAACGGTGGAAAAGGCCATTCGCAAAAAACACCCCGAGCTGGAAGTGGGCGGGGTCAGCTGGTCACTGGATGCTCTCGGTATATAATCCCGTTGCCGGGTGACGATCCCTGCGTCACCCGGCTCTATAAACTGCTGATGCCGCTGTGTCTGAGCAGCGGATCGATCTCAGGCTCACGGCCGCGGAAGTCCACAAACAGCTCCATTGCGTCCTTCGAACCGCCCAGTTCCAATATGTTCTGCAGGAAAGCCCGACCTGCAGCTTGATCGAAGATGCCTTGTTCTTCGAATAAGGAAAAGGCATCCGCGGAAAGCACTTCTGCCCATTTATAACTGTAATAGCCCGCGGCATACCCACCCGCGAAAATATGCGAAAAACCGTGAGCAAAACGGTTCCATGTAGGCGGTCTCAGTACGGCAACCTGATCCCGTACCTGCTCGAGAATCGTGTAGATCCGTCCGGCCTGTTCGGGGTCGTATTCTCGGTGGATGCGGAAGTCGAACAAGGCAAACTCAAGTTGACGCACCATCTGCATCGCCGACTGAAAGTTCTTGGCCTCAAGCATGCGTTGGTAGAGTTCGGCCGGGATCGGCTCGCCACTCTCGACGTGGCCGGAAATCAGATCCAGCGCCGCCTTCTCCCAGCACCAGTTTTCCATGAACTGGCTGGGTAACTCCACGGCATCCCAGGCTACACCGTTGATGCCCGCTACGCCTGGATAGTCGACCTGGGTCAACAGATGGTGCAGGCCATGTCCAAATTCATGGAACAGGGTCTCTACCTCATCGTGAGTGAACAAAGCGGGTTTGTCCCCGACGGGTGGGGAGAAATTGCAGGTCAGATAGGCCACGGGTAGCTGGTCCAAGCTGGAGGTGAAGAAGCGGCTCGCACATTCGTCCATCCAGGCCCCGCCCCGTTTCTTCTGCCGTGCATAAAGGTCCAGATAGAACTGACCGCGTTCGTGCCCCGCGGCATCGCGGATTTCGAAGAAGCGTACATCGGGATGCCAGACATCGACTCCTTCAACCTCAGTGATGCGTATACCGTAGAGCCGCTCCACCACTGCGAACATGCCAGCCACTACCCGGGTTTCGGGGAAGTAAGGCTTCAACTCCTCCTGAGTGATGTTGTGTCGGTGCTGGCGCAGCTTCTCAGAATAGTAGCCGATATCCCAGGCCTCCAGCTCATCCATTCCGTGTTGATCCGCGGCAAAGGTCTTGAGATCATCCAGTTCGGATTGAGCCTGGTTGAGGGAACGCTGTGCGAGGCCGGTCAGGAAATCCATGACCTCGTCGGTGGATCGGGCCATCTTTCGCGCCAAAGATTGCTCGGCATAGTTGGCGAATCCCAGTAATTGAGCCTGTTCGTGACGTAAGGCGAGGATCTCATCCATGATCTCACTGTTGTCCCACTGGCCGGCGTGAGGGCCTTGATCCGAAGCGCGGGTCGCATAGGCCTCATAGATTTCCCGGCGCAGCGCACGGTTGTCGGCATAGGTGATTACCGGTAGATACGACGGGAACTCCAGGGTCAGCAACCAGCCTTGCTGGTCCCGCTGTTTGGCGCTTTGTCTGGCCAGCCCCATCGCCGATTCCGGCAGTCCCGTGAGTTCAGATTCATCGGTGATCAGTTTGCTCCAGGCATTGGTGGCGTCCAGTAGGTTTTCCTCGAACTGGGTGGTTAAACGGGAAAGCTGCTGGCTGATCTGCTTGAAGCGCTGTTTCTTGTCGGGCGGGAGATCCACACCGGAGAGATGGAAATCCCGCAATGCGTTTTCCAGGGTCTTGAGCTGAGCCTGATCGAGTCTATTCTTGTGTTCGGCGACGGTTTTGTAGGCATCGCAGAGTTTGGCGTTTTGCCCCATTTCCGTCGCGTAGTCGCTGAGCTTGGGAATGCAGGCGTTATACGCGGAGCGAAGTTCATCATTGTTGACCACTGAATTCATGTGGCTGACTGGTGACCAGGCCCGGTTCAACCTGTCTTCAAGCAGCTCCAAGGGCTCCACCAGGTTTTCCCAGGTGTAGTCGGATTGCGAATCGAGCAGGCGCTGGGTCTCCTGTCGGTTGCGCTGCAGGAGCTGGTCGATGGCGGATTCCACCTGGTCGGGCGAGATCTTTGAAAACTGGGGAAGTCCTTCCATCTCCAGGAGCGGATTTGTCATCTGATGAGCCCTCTAGTCTTGCAGGTAGGGTGTTGGTTGGGATTTATGGTTGTTGCGCATGGCACGCAATACGTCCCCGGGAGGGTTCGCCTTGCCAGTGTTGGTATTGCAGATGAGATCGTCGTACAGGGTATGCCGATAGTTTTCAGGACCGGATTTTTTGATGTGTCGCCATACATTGCCAGGTATGGCCTTAAAACCCTGTGGACTGCCATAGGCGTATGTCCGGTACTCACGCTTACCGCAACGCATGCCTTCGTAGGAGCTGTTGTCCACGCCGCGGGAGGAACGAATGATCAAGATGAATCGGGAGACGCCGTCTTCCGAGGTCTGCAGACTGCTGCCGTCAATGAAATAGTGGAAATTTCCACTGCTCTCATCGACCTGAAACTCCTGGAGGTCCTGCTCTTCATAACGGGTGGGAAGCATGATTTCGCCCTCCTTCCATACCTTTTCTGTAAAGTCATGGCGAATGGTGTTATCGGGCTCATCGAGGAACGGACGGTCCTCGCCCATACTCAAGGGGCTAAACAGTAACAGGCCGATAAGAATGTGTCTGGCAGACATGGTTGGGTGGATTTCCTTGGATGAGTAATACTCGCTGGGACAGAATCTTGTCTCATCTTCTCATTGCAGACAACAGTGATGAACCGGTAGTTTCCACGTATTGATAAGGGATGCCGTGAGTCGAGTGAAGCCCGTCACTGTGTGAAGCGGCTGACGAGGAGCCAGGTTGTGATACCGCCGAAGATGAAAAAACCGCCGATCGAGCCCATGGCGAAATAGCGGAACCGCTTGACCAGGTCGAACTCGGCATGGGCTGATATCAGAAAAGGGCGTCGCCTCGAATTGGTCTGACTGAGGGTGTGCATGGGCTGCTGATCCTCCTGCAGTTGCTCCTTGGTGACCTCGCGTTTTGCCGTGCGTCTTGCGACTTCCCACTCCACCATGTCGATTTGACCGTTTCCGTCCCGATCGAAGCGTTGCAGCAAGAGTGCATGATCGGCCTTCCACTGGCTGAGACGAGCCTTGATCAGGTCCTCTCGCATGGTGAGACGGTCCGCTTCGCCAAACGAGTTGAACAGGCCGATGGCATACAAGGAACTGCCGGGGTAGATGGTCTCCTCTGTATATCGATAGTTGCCGCCCAGGCCGCCAAAACTGACCCTGAGGCCAAGGGTGCCATGCATCCCGTGCGTGGATGAGTAGGTATCGGTGGGCATAGTAGTAGGAAAAGAACTGCCTCCATACCAGACATTCTTCTCATTGGGTGAGACATCGGCACCTTCGGGATCGATGATGCACTCGCCGGTCCCGTCTCTGAGCAGGAACAGACCATCGCTTTTGCCAGATTTCACTTGCTGCCAGCCTTTGTCGCCCTTGCGTTCGATTTTGTAGCGAAACCAGCAGCAGGGTGTCTTGGTCAGCGGACTCAGGATGGGTTCACCGGGCATTGCGGCGGCCTCGCCGCTCAGTTCCACATAGCCTTGGTGAGCTGATCGGATGCGTGAGGTGGGGGTGTCTTCGATGATCCGAGCCCGTGCCAGGTTGCGAAATGCGAAATAGAAGCCAATGAGGGTAAGCAAACAGACAACGACCGTCCAAAACCAGAACTTCCCATCAGGTAGTGCGGCGACGTCAGGCAACGTCATACTCAGCTGAACAAGGCGCTCACGTTGACGTCACTGATTTCGCTGTCCTCGAACTCGAGTAACTCCGCTGCCTTGAACTTGAACCAGTTGGCCAGTATCACATCAGGAAACTGTTCGATTCGCACGTTATTATTGTTGACGCATTCGTTATAGAATTCACGCCGGTCCGCAATGCTGTTTTCCAGGCCGGTGATGCGGGTTTGCAAATGTGTGAAGGATTCATTGGCCTTCAGATCTGGATAGTTTTCAGCGACTGCAAACAGATTGCCCAGGCCGATGCGCAGTTCGCTCTCGGCGCTGCCGACGGCGCCCACATCCCCCTTCTGCATGGCACTGGAGACCGCAGAACGTGCCTTCATGACTCGTTCGAGGGTCTCCTGTTCATACTGCATATACCGTTTACAGGTCTCTACCAGCTTGGGCAATTCGTCATGCCGCTG
>JAAUXZ010048698.1_pt1 | contig 21515 bp, 21 predicted proteins | sample 7278131 | NCBI WGS metagenome assembly JAAUXZ01 (sample SAMN14350119, study PRJNA611818) | marine sediment metagenome | isolation source: surface marine sediment (3m) | place: French Polynesia: Moorea | collected 2018-08 | reverse complement strand
TCGTCAACGTAATTGACGCAATTGCCGAAGGGCAACACATGTTGTCGCCTGGGAGGCGCTTCTCTCCTGTGATGACAAGCCTGGTTCCATCAGACGAGTATCCGCGAAATCTCTCTGAAACCATTTCTGACTCGGGGATGAACAAGATGTCAGTCGTTTCAAAATTCTCGGTCAAGAAAGCAACAGCGTACATTCCGTAAGCTTTGTCGCCGCGATTCGGGCCGTGCTCATACGTGTAGACGACTAGTCTGTCAGGATGGGAATCCCCGTCGTAATAGCCGCTACTGGAAGCCAGAATCCTCCCTGGTCCATTCCGTTCCGTACGTTGCGACTCGATGAACAACTGAACGCCGGTATCGTCTATCGCACGACGTGGTTCATCAGCCAGCGCGAAACTGCTCAGAACAAGGTAGAGAACAACAAATAATGGGCGCGAGAAGAGGATCAAAACCGAACTTTCGAAGTAGCTTCAGTCGATGACCATTCTGGGTCAGAAGCAGTCATCCTACCTCAAAACACCCGTATGGCGGGTTTCGGCCAGAAGCGGACTTACACAAAGCAAAAAGAAACCCCGCCGAAGCGGGGTCTCCGATAGGCCATGTTGACCAACTGTCAGTCGCTATCGCTGTCGCTGTCGCTGTCGTCGTCATCGTCGGCATAGATCTCGAAAAAGCCTTCTCCGGAGAAGGGCACTGGCGGTTCCGTCCCGGGGATAAAATCGACGTACCCGCCGTCGGAAATCCAACGACCGAACCACTCGGCATATTGCTCATTAGCATATGTCACGACACCTTTTCCTTCCCAGTCGGTGGGGGACACATACCCGAACGCATCATACCCGGCCATCATCAGCAGCGTAGTATCCGCGTAATCACAGCTAACCGGATATTCCGGCGCGCAATCCCAGAACTCCCATCGCCCCACGCCTAAGAAACTTCCAGTCGCAAGATCAAACGGCACCCACCAGCGAACGACGCCGTTGATATCTCCCTCGACGGTGCCCTCCCACGTAAGGGCCCATTGAGTTTCCGCGCCTCTCCCAGGGAATGGCGCCATTGGTATAAAGGCGGTACCAAATACGATTTGGTAAGTAGTATCCATCTTCAGCATCGGGGTCTCGTCCCTGTCGGCCGATGCCGAGGTCGCCGTCAGCAGCAGAAATGCTGCCACGCCAAGCAGGAATTTCTTCATCGCAGTTCTCCAAGAATAAACACATCGCTGCGTTTGAGATTTCGGATCGGCAGCCCGGCGATCTTGGGGCCCTTCGTGGCGTAGCGGAATGCGTCGCGGAGGAAGCGAGGACCCGTGGCTTTGCGTCACCAGCTTTCGGTGGTTTTGCCTTTGTCAGCGCAATTATGAACCGCAGGCAAAAGCCGTCAATTCTGGGATGTACTTAGAGTAGATGTTGTCTAAGCGTCGTTCGACGAACGGCTGCAAAGGGTCAGAAGCGGTCATTCTACCTCAGCGACCGCCGCTGGCTGCTCACGGCCATAACCGGCCGGTGACCAGCTCAGGCAGCTACCGAACGTATCACTGTAGAGAAGTGATCGTGTTGGACAGGGTCTCCACCAGATCGCCTAATTCCACTTCGACCGAATTGACGACGCCAACTTCGACTTCGTCGATATGATCCGGCCGCCAGAACTCATAAGTGAGAAATACTCGATCTTCACAAGGAATCAGAAAACTCACAACATTGTATGTGGTTGGGCCACAATCGATGAAGCTAAAGTAAGTCCACATTTTGTCGCCATCGATCCACTCCACAGGTTCGCCAACATTCTGAAATCGCTCGAGAAGTCGATGGGCCTCACTTGCTGCTCGGCCACTTAGGTGACCTGCGTACTTGCCGTAATCGAAAACCCGTAGCCGCTCCACGTCTCTCGCCAATGAATTGCGAAACTGGGGAACATAAGCGTTGTTGTCATCCAAAGTGATCTCTCGGCCACCGACGATAATGGTGACTTGGCGGAGATCGCTGCTGCCGCGGCTTCCGATCTGAAACGCGAGAGACCGTGCATTGCCAATAAGCTTAGAGTTGCTCAAATCAGACGGCACCCCAAATTTATCATCTCGTGCGCGAAGGTCCGGAAAGGGTCAATAGCAGAACTCCATGATATCCCGAAAGCAGTCGCTCGAGTGGCCGGTCTTGGGGGTGAAGCGGAAGTCGCCATTGGCAAGTTCCTACCCGATTTAGCTAGTGATCTCACGTTGTAGGCGCCAGAAAACCGACCGCTTAACAATCGCTGCTTGTCGACACGAGTGACGGAGTGAATCTGTTGATTCGTGTCTGTGGCGCCACGCTAAGACACCCGGTTTCGCCAGGGAAGGTGACTGGTTTAGGTTTTCAGGTTCGAAGCAACTGGTTTCTGTTTATGTTCGCCGGCACGACATCGCTCGGGTAACTCTGGCCGAGCGCGTCGAGTTCAGGTGAACTGCGCCGGTTGACCGCAACGATCGTCAGCCGTCAGCGGCATACTGGCTCACACATTCGAGTCCCAAACAGCGGTTTGCACCGGTTATGATGTGGACAGGCATCGCTTAGTCCCTGTGACAGTTGGAAATCATGGAATCGCTCAAAGATATCATCGATCGGCAGCACCTCGACCGGCCACCGCACGACGACCCGCTGACAGACCGATTGCTCGCCGAGCTCGTACGGCTGGCCGAAGAAGTCTGCGTGCTCAGGGACCGGCTCGATACCTGCGAGCGCCTCGCGGCGGCCGGGCAGTCGGCAGGGTGTGCGGCAATCGACGAGTTTGAGCCGACGAACGCCATGCTCGAAGAGCGCCTGGCGAAGCACCGCGAGTTCTTCGAGTCCGTGTTCGCGCGGTTGCAGCCTTAGCGAACGGCGGTAACGACGTACCACGGAATCGGTCCGTCGAGCGCCTGCAAGTACTCGGCCTGTATCGAACGCTCCGTGAACCCGGCGTCGGTCAGCATCTGTGGCAGGTCCGCGTCCGCGAATTCCATCCAGAACGGTTCGTCGTTATTCCGTGTCTGCCATTCGGAGAGAAACTGCCCGAATTCGTCGAAGCGGCCGCGCTGGATCGGCACGTCCTGGTGGATGCACACGCCGCCCGGCGCCAGCAGTCGATGACACTCTTCCATGATCGCCGGCATGTGGTCCTGTGCAACCTCGTGGAACAGGTTATGGCTGACGATGAGATCGAAATGACCGTCCGGGAAACGCGTGGCCGCGGCGTCCTGTTGGTGGAAGTGCACCCGTGCACCCAGCATTTCCGCGCGCAGGTGCGCGAAACGCAACATTGCCGGTGAGAGGTCGATCGCGTGGAATTCGGCGTCCGGGAACGCGGCCGGGTAGTCGGTCGACTGGCCGCCGGCAGAACATCCCATCTCGAGGATGCGCCGCACCACGAGTTCGGGGAAGCGTTCGCGGATGAACGCGATCAGGCGTTCACCCTTCGAATCCCTCTTGCCGATGCCCTGGCCGAGCGCGTAGATGTTGCCGCCGGCTTCGTACAGCAGGCCGGCGCCGAGATCCTGCGGCGACCGATCGAGCATATAACCGCCCGGCTGGCCATGGATCGCCGTGCGATGCTGGTAGCCGGGGACAGTATCGAGTTCGTCAAGCGACAGGGAACCGCCAGCGTCGTTAGGCAACATCCCGGCGAGCGCGTCGATGCGCGGCTGATCTTTGTCGATCTGCTCCGCGAGCAAAGCCCACATGCGGTCCTGGCTCGCGCGATTGATGCCGGACCACAGTCGATACGCAGAGCTTCTCTCGAGGTCTTGTGGCGATCGTTCGAATTGTTCCTGTAGCTTCCGCTGCAGCGCGCCGCGGACTGCGTTCTTGCAGGCCAGCACAGCGAGGCGCCGGGTCATGCCGTCGTGATCGGTCCGTGGCTGCAGATCGTGTGTCGTGCTTCGGGACATGGTTTTGCGATGGGGATTGCTTTACCGTCGACTCTATCATGCTGAAGGGATCCGTCGTCGTCGGCTGGGGCCTGGGTTCGCTAGGCCTCGCCGTCATCCTCAATACGCTCAACGTATTGCTGATCGCGTACCTCACGCTTGTCGTAGGTATCGAACCGGCATTGGCGGGCAGCCTCGTGTTGCTGGCGAAGCTCTACGATGTCGTTACCGATCTGCCGATGGGTTGGTTGACGGATCGTACACACACACGGTGGGGGTCAAGGCGACCGTACCTGTTCATTGCGGGCTTCCTCACGCCGGTGGCGCTCGTCATGCTGTTTGCGCCGCCGGTCGGTGACACGGTGACGTGGGTCGTCGCGGCTCTGCTGCTGTATGCCACCGGGTACACCTTGTTCAACGTGCCGTACCTGTCCATGCCGGCGGAGATGAGCACGGACACGGACCTGCGTACGCGCATGGTTGCATGGCGGTCGCTGTTCATCGCTGCGGGCACGCTGTTCGGCGTCGCGATCGCGCCGTACCTCGTGGGCAACGCCGGTGGTGGCGCGGAAGCGTACATTTCACTCGGCAGGCTGATGGCGGTCGTCGTTGCGGCCGCGTTTATTGCCTGCGTGTTCCTTACGGGGCCAGCGGCTCCGCAAGCGGATCGTGCACCGTCGATCCCGATCAGGACGCAGCTCGGAACGATCGGTCGGAACCGGCACTTCCGGACACTGCTGCTGATCAAGGTGATGCACCTGCTGGCATTGTCTATCGGCGCGGGCTCCTCGGTGTTCTTCTACCGCTTCGTGCTTGGCTACGACCTGCAGGTGCTCGGGCTGTACGGTGCCGTTACGACACTGGTCTGGGCGCTGGCCATGCCGGTATGGACACGCGTTGCGCGCATTCGTGGCAAACGATTCGGCAACTTCGTGGCGACGTTCGCCTACGGCATCATGACGCTGAGCTGGCTCCTCGCCGGTCCGAACGAGCCGATGCTGACGCTCCTGGGTCGTGGTGTGCTTTTCGGCCTGATCGCCGGCGGTATGCTGCTGATGGGTAACGCCATGCTGCAGGACGTCATGGACGAAGACTACCGCCGCACCGGCGACCGCAAGAACGGTATGTTCGCCGGTAGCTACAGCCTGATCGAGAAGATCACGTCCGGCATCGGTGCACAGATCCTGGGGCTGGTGTTGTCGATGAGCGGTTTCGTCCGCGAGGCGGCGGTCCAGAGCGCCTCGGCCGTGCAGGGCATTTACCTCGTCATCGCCGTGATACCGGGCCTGTTGATGCTCGGTAGCCTGCTGGTCATACGCGCCTACAGGCTCGACGAATCCTTGCTCAGATAGCCTGGGTGCGCACGAAGATTGCCTTGTCGATATCGGCGAAGGTTGCCTGGTAGGCCTCGGGCTCCTCGACAGGCTCGACAACGACGGTCCCCGAGGCCGGTGCGAGCTGAGTCGTGAACACGAAGTTGAGACGCACGCGGATCTTGCCCGATGGCATGGATTCCACGTAAGCGGTTGCCCTGCGGTGTCTCGCAGTCGCCATCGATTGCCCCGACAGCATGATGGAGAGCCAGTCCGCTACGGTGTTCTCGGTCTCAAGCGTAGGCCCGGTCGCGGTGATGAGCCCCGTTTCGAAGTCACCGTCATCGATGATGAACCCGTGGTCCTGGAACACCGACAGCGTCGCCGAGAACGCGATGCGCTTGGTCGTGGTGAACTCCTGGGCCTGGTAAGCCTGCAGCTGCAGGCCACTCTTGGGCGGTGCCGCCGGCGTCGTGCTGCATCCTCCGGCGAAAGTCAGCAGGATAAGTAAGCCGGCCAGTCTCTTTGTCGTGTTGTTCATGGTCGTCTCCGTTTTGCCACGGGTAGAGCATCGCCCTTCCGTGCCGCCCAAGGATGTGGCCGCTCTGATGATCGCCTGATGATTTGCTGATGGGGGGTCTAATTGCGATGGCCGAGTTCATCGGCGAGCATCTTTGAGTATAATCGGGCTCGCCTGCCACCCTCCGGAGCCGAAATGCAACAAACTCTTCTGGAACAGGGAGTTACACTCATGCTTGTCGGCATGGGAACCGTCTTCGTGTTCCTGACCTTACTGGTTGCAGGCATGACGGTAATGGCGGCCGTCGTCCGCAGGTTGACGCCCGCCAGGCCGGATGCGGGCGCAACCGACGAAGAGGTGGCCGCGATTACTGCTGCGATCGCCCTGCACCGCAAGAACAAACCTTAAGATCACGGCCAAACGATGAGCGAAAAAAAACCACTCGGTATCACCGAACTCGTGCTGCGCGATGCGCACCAGAGCCTGCTGGCGACGCGCATGCGCATCGACGACATGTTGCCGATCGCCGAGAAACTCGATCGCGTGGGATTCTGGTCAATCGAGTCGTGGGGTGGCGCCACCTTCGACGCCTGCATCCGTTACCTCGGTGAGGATCCCTGGGAGCGTATCCGGCGGCTGAAAGCCGCGATGCCGAATACGCCGCAGCAGATGCTGTTTCGCGGCCAGAACATCCTGGGCTACCGGCACTATGCCGACGACCTCGTTGAGAAATTCGTCGAGCGCTGCGCGGTCAATGGCGTCGACGTATTTCGCATCTTCGATGCGCTGAACGATCTCCGTAACCTGGAGACCGCCATCAAGGCGACACTGGCCGTGGGCAAGCACGCCCAGGGCACGATGTCCTACACGGTCAGCGACGTTCACACGATCGACCTCTGGGTCGACATGGGCAAGCGTATCGAGGACATGGGCGCACACTCGATCGCCATCAAGGACATGGCCGGACTGCTGCGTCCCTACGTCGCCTTCGAACTCGTCAGCCGCCTGAAGGAGGCGGTCGACATCCCTATCCACATGCAATGCCACGCGACTACCGGGCTGTCGACGGCGACCTGTGTCAAAGCGGCCGAAGCGGGCATCGACAACATCGACACGGCTGTCTCGTCGATGAGCATGACCTACGGGCACTCGCCGACGGAAACGCTGGTTGCGATTCTCGAGGGTACCGACAGGGACACCGGTCTCGACATGGCCCTGGTCGAAGAGATCGCCGCGTATTTCCGCGACGTACGCAAGAAGTACGCGAAATTCGAGGGCGCGCTCCGAGGTGTTGACGCGCGCATCCTGGTCGCGCAGGTTCCCGGCGGAATGCTGACCAATCTCGAGAACCAGCTCAAGGAACAGAACGCAGACGACAAGCTCGACGACGTGCTCCAGGAGATCCCTCGCGTGCGCGAAGACCTTGGTATGCTGCCGCTGGTCACGCCGACCTCGCAAATCGTCGGCACGCAGGCCGTGATCAACGTGATGTCCGGTGCGCGCTATGCCAACATCACGAAAGAGACGGCCGGCGTCCTGAAGGGCGAGTACGGGGCCACGCCGACCGCGGTTGACGCCGATCTGCAGGCGCAGGTGCTTGAGGGTGCGGAGCCGGTCACTTGCCGGCCCGCCGACCTGCTCGAACCCGAGCTCGAACACCAGACCGAGGAATTGACACGCATCGCAGGCGAGAAGGGTATCCGCCTGGCCGACGACCTCGTCGATGACGTGCTGACGTATGCGCTGTTTCCGCAGATTGGCCTAATGTTCCTCGAGAACCGGGACAATCCCGATGCTTTCGAACCGGCGCCGTGGGACGAGCCTGCGCCGGTCGCTGCCGCGCCCGCCGGCGAAGCCGGCGTGTACTCCGTACGAGTCAATGGCAAATCTTTCACGGTCGAAGTCGCGCCGGGCGGACAGCTGACGAGTGCGCCGGTTCCGGCCTCTTCCGCGCCGCCGGCAGCGCTCGGACAGTCGGCCGCCGAACACGCGGTCAATGCCGTACTCGCGGGCAACATTTTCAAGGTGCACGTCGCGCCGGGCGCGACCGTCGCCGAGGGTGACCCCTTGCTGGTCGTCGAAGCCATGAAGATGGAAACGTTGGTCAGCGCACCCCGGGCGGGTACGGTCACCGACGTGTTCGTCAGCGAGGGCGACACCGTGGCCGTGGGCGATGCACTCGTCGCCATCGCCTAGATGGAGATGATCGAGCAAATCTGGACCGGCTCGGGGCTGTACCAGGCCTCGGGAGGACAGATCATCATGCTGGCCGTCTGCTTAGGCCTGCTGTATCTCGGCATCGTGCGCAAGTTCGAGCCGCTGCTGCTCGTGACAATCGGTTTCGGTGGCCTGCTCAGCAACGTGCCTGGCGCCGGGATCGCCGATCCCGGCGGGCTGCTGTACCTCGTGTATGAGGTCGGTATCAAGACCGGCGCTTTTCCGCTGATCATATTCATGGGCGTGGGCGCATTGACGGACTTCGGTCCGTTGCTGGCGAATCCGCGCACCTTGTTTCTCGGTGCCGCGGCGCAGTTCGGTATCTTCGCGACGTTGCTCGGTGCACTCGGGATGACCGAGCTCGGCTGGATGGACTTCTCCCTGCGCGAAGCTGCCGCCATCGGCATTATCGGCGGCGCCGACGGCCCGACGGCGATCTACGTCGCCGGTCAGCTCGCACCCAATCTTCTCGGCGCGATCGCCGTCGCCGCCTATTCCTACATGGCGCTGGTGCCTCTGATCCAGCCTCCGATCATGAAGGCGCTGACGACCGAGAACGAGCGCAAGATACAGATGGTCCAGCTGCGCGATGTATCGAGGACGGAGCGCATACTGTTCCCACTGTTGTTGCTGTTGCTCGTCGGGCTGTTGTTGCCGGCGGCGGCGCCGCTGCTCGGCATGCTGGCGTTCGGCAACCTGATGCGGGAATGCGGTGTCGTCGATCGCCTGTCGAACACGACGCAGAATGCGCTGATCAACATTGTCACGATCTTCTTGGGGTTGGCCGTCGGGTCCAAGCTCGGCGCGGAGAACTTCCTTGTAGTGGACACGCTCGGCATCCTGGTCCTCGGCATGGTGGCCTTCGCAATTGGCACCGCCAGCGGTCTGCTGATGGGCAAGCTCATGAACAAGCTGTCGAGTAACCCGATCAATCCGCTCATCGGCGCGGCCGGCGTCTCCGCAGTGCCGATGGCTGCCCGCGTGGCCAACCGGGTGGGCCAGGAGGCCAACCCGCACAATATCCTGCTGATGCATGCAATGGGTCCGAACGTGGCCGGCGTCATCGGCTCGGCGGTCGCCGCCGGCATTATGATCATGTTTGCGTCTTAACCTCCGGAAACAGCCTATGTCGTTATCAATCGTCATCCCTGCCAAGAACGAAGCCGCCGCTATCGGCAAGGTCGTTACCTCCGCCCTCGAAGCCTGGCCTGATGCCGAGGTCATCGTCGTCAACGACGGGTCGACGGATGACACGGGTGAAGTTGCCGCCGCTGCCGGTGCGACGGTCGTGACACACCCGGAAAGCCTCGGCAACGGCGCTGCCGTCAAGGCCGGAGCACGCGTGGCACAGGGTGAGCTGATCGCCTTCATGGACGGCGACGGGCAGCATGACCCGAGGGAGCTTGGCGGGCTCATCGAGAAACTCGACGAGGGCTACGACATGGTCGTCGGCGCGCGCGATTCCGGTATGCACGCCAACGTCGGCCGGCTGTTCGCCAACGGTCTCTACAACGGCGTTGCCTCCATGCTGACCGGCCGGCGCATCCCGGACCTCACCTCGGGTTTCAGGGTCGCGCGAACAAAGCTGTTCAAGGAATTCCTGTACCTGCTGCCGAACGGTTTCTCCTATCCCACGACCATCACGATGGCGTTCCTGCGCAGCGGTTACCCGGTGACGTTCGAGCCGATCACCGCGGCTAGACGCGTCGGCAAGAGCCATATCCGGCCTATCCACGACGGCGGGCGTTTCTTCGTCATCATCTTCAAGATCGCGACGCTGTATTCGCCACTGAAGATCTTCCTGCCGATCAGCGCCGCTTTTTTTGCGACCGGGCTGGGTTACTACGCCTACACCTACTTCACGGCCGGCCGGTTCACCAACATGAGCCTGCTCGTGTTCAGCGCCGCCGTTATCGTCTTCCTGATCGGCCTGATCTCCGAGCAGATAACCGCGCTGACCTACAGCAAGACCTGACATGCGGCAGTGCATATTCGTCGTCGCCGATCGCGCCCAGCTACAGGAACTCCTGCCGCTGCTCAAGTATGCAAAGGAGTCGGGTTTGCGCCACTCGGTCTGGATAACCGGGGAGCAGCAGGAGCAGCTGGAATCGATCCGCAGCGAAACCGGGCTGGCGACCAGCCTGGTCTTGCCGAATCGGCCGGCACCGAGCTCCGGTTTGCTGCGTGCGCTCTACTGGATACCGCTGACGATGTACCGCTGCTATTACTACGTGCACAGCGTCAAGATGTGGACAACGAAGGGCCCGCTGGTGATCTTGCACGACGACAGGCTGTCGACCTGGCTGGCCAGTCACGCCGGGCGCTGGGGTGGTGGGCAGCTCCTGCACCTGCAGCACACGCCGAACAGCCGGCCGGCGCGGCACGCGATCCTGCGCAAAGTTCGGTTCGCATTCTGCCCGCAAGGTGCCTCGGACGAGCGCGCGAGCCGCTATCCCGGCTGCACTGTCGTCGGCGTCGAGTCTGACGACGTCCGGCTCGTCGGCGACACGCTGTTGCGCTGGACGGGTGGCAAGAGTCGCGACGCCTAGCGGTTGTAGTGGTCCTCCAGGACCTGCGCGACACAGCTTGTCAGGCGCTTGCCCGTCTCGATGTGCAGGAATTCGTTGGGTCCGTGCGCATTCGACTTCGGACCGAGCAGGCCGGTAATCAGGAACTGCGCATCCGGGAAGCGCTCGCCCAGCATGCCCATGAACGGGATCGTTCCGCCCGTGCCCATGTACATCGACGGCTTGCCGAAAAACGCGTCCGATGCTTTCTGCATCGACGCTTCCAGCCAGGGCGCAATCTCTGGCGCATTCCAGCCGGCCATGGACGAATCCGCGTCGAACTCGACCTTTACGAGCGGTGGCGTGTCCGCTTCGAGCGCCGCCTTGACGACCTCCGCCGCCGCTTCGGCGTTGACGGTCGGCGGCAGGCGGAACGACAGCTTCAGGATCGTGTACGGCAGCAGCACGTTACCGGCGTTGACGAGCTCCGGCATGCCGTCCTGGCCGGTAATGGCCAGCGTCGGGCGCCATGTATTGTTGAGCAGCAGCTCGCTGTGCGTCTCATGCGGCTGCGGTGACTCGACGGCCCACGGGAATTTCTCGTACACCAGCTCCTGAAGGGTTTCCGCCGCGAGCTGCGCCTGTTCGAGACGCTGTTCCGGTATGTCGGCATGCAGGCCCTCGACGAGGATCTGCCCGGTGTTTTCGTCTTCGATGCGGCTGATCAGCTGCCGCGCCGTGCGGAAGCTCGACGGCACGACGCCGCTGGCCGTGCCGGAATGCACGCCTTCTGTCAGCACGTCGACCCGTAGCGTGCCCGTGAGGTTGCCGCGCAGCGAGGTGGTGCACCAGAGTTGGTCGTAGTTGCCGCACTCGGCGTCGAGGCAGACGACCAGGTCCGGAGAGCCAATTCGGTCTGCCAGCAGGTCGATGTAGTAGGGCAGGTCGAAACTGCCGCTTTCCTCGCAGCCCTCCACGATGACAACGCAGTGCGCGTGCGGGATCCCCTGTTCCTGCAATGCGCGGATCGCCGTAAGCGAGCCGAATACGGCATAGCCGTCGTCGGCACCACCACGGCCATAGAGCTTGCCGTCCCTGATGACCGGCGTCCATGGATCGAGGTCCTCGTCCCAGCCGCTGAACTCGGGCTGTTTGTCATAGTGACCGTACAACAGGACCACGTCGTCCGACTGGCCAGGAATGTCGATGAACAGCAGCGGCGTGCGGCCCTCGATACGCACGATCTCCATCGTCATGTCCTTGATGGGCTGGGTTCGGCACCAGGCCTCAAGCATCTTGACGGCCGTTTCCATGTGGCCGTGTTCCTCCCAGTCCGGATCGAAATGCGGCGACTTGTTGGGGACTTTGATGTACTCCGCGATCTCGGGAATGATCGAGTCATCCCACATGCTGTTGACGAATTCGGCAGTCTTGTTGTTGTCCATGAATCAGTTCCCGGTAAGGTCCTTGTAGAACGTGCGCGTCATGCGCTCGGAGGTGATGAAGTTCCAGTTATACGACTCGAAGTCCGCGAGCGGGTTCGCCTCAACCGCTTCGTCCTCGCTCATGCCCTTATCGATCAGCGCTTTGACGAGCGCGCGGCCTTCGATAAGCATGTCGATATCGGCCTTCATCCCGGCCTTGTCCGTCAGCGGTCCGTGGCCCGGAATGATCTTCGTGTCGTCGTCGGCCATCGACCAGATCTTCTTCTGCGCGGCGATGTAACCGTCTACAGTGCCGCCGCTTCCGAGGTCGATGTACGGGAAGATGGCATGAAACAGGATGTCGCCCGTATGAATGACGTTCGCCCCGGGAAAGTGGATGACGGCGTCACCGTCGGTATGTGCCCGCGGCATGTGTACGACGCGCGCTTCGATGTTGCCGAGATGGAACGTCACGCCGTCGCCGAAGGTAACGACGGGCAGGCCCCCGGGGCCGCCCGCCCCGGATGAGTCCTCGAGCAGGCGCTTACGAATATTGTCGTGGGCAAAAACGACAGTACCGCTGGCGGCGAAATGAGCGTTGCCACCCACGTGGTCACCGTGCACGTGTGTATTGACCATGAAGTTGATCGGGCCACCTGCAGTCTCCTGGACGTGTGCCAGCAGGTTCTCCGCCAGGGGCGGCAGGCCATCGTCGATCATGGCAACGTGGTCTTCCCCGATCAGCACGGCCATGTTGCCGCCGCCGAAGCCGCCAACGGCCTCAACCATAAAGATGCCGGGCTCGACCTCGGTGGACTTGAACGTGATCTCCGCGTCCTGGGCGAGCGCGGCCGGCGTCAGGAACAAGAGCAAAAGGCCGATTCTTTTCATTGCTGTCTCCACGATAGAGGGACAGCGATTGTACCCTTGCTACTGGCGGCCGGGAAATGAGAACTGTGCTTTCTCGCGGACGCCGCCCGAAGGCCAGCGCTGTGTGATTGTCTTGCGGCGCGTGTAGAAGCTCACGCTGTCAGGGCCGTAAGCGTAGAGATCGCCGAACAGCGAGCGCTTCCAGCCGCCGAAGCTGTGGTAGGCCACCGGGACCGGCAGGGGCACATTGATGCCGACCATGCCGACCTTGATATTGTCTGCGAAATACCGCGCGGCCTCGCCATCGCGTGTGAAGATGCAGGTGCCGTTACCGTATTCGTGGTCGTCGATCAGCTGCATCGCCTGTTCCTCGGACTCGGCGCGCACGACACACAGCACCGGGCCGAAGATCTCTTCCTGGTAGATGCGCATGCCGGGTTGCACCTTATCGAACAGGCAGGCACCGAGGAAAAAGCCGTCCTCGTGTCCGTCGACCACCAGGCCTCGCCCGTCGCAGACCAGGTCCGCGCCTTCCTCGACGCCGAGATCGACAAAACTCTTCACCTTATCGAAGTGCGCCTTCGTCACCAGCGGGCCCATGTTGTTGGTCACGTCGCTGCCCGGACCAACCTCGAGCTCGGCGATCTCCGCCTCGAGCTTGCCGACGACCTCGTCGGCGGTCTCGTCGCCAACGCAAACCGCGACCGATATCGCCATGCAGCGCTCGCCGCAGGAGCCGAATGCAGCGCCCATCAGCGCGCTGACGGCGTTGTCGACATCGGCATCGGGCATGATGACGGCGTGATTCTTGGCGCCCCCCAGGGCCTGCACTCGCTTGCCGTTTTTCGATCCGGTCGAATAGATGTACTCGGCGATCGGCGTCGAGCCAACGAAGCTCACGGCCTGCACGCGCTCGTCGCTGAGCAGGGTGTCGACAGCTTCCTTGTCGCCGTTGACCAGGTTGAAGACGCCGTCCGGCAGCCCCGCTTCCTTGAGCAGCCGAGCCACGACCATCGGCGCGTTCGGGTCTTTCTCCGACGGCTTCAGCACGAAGGTATTGCCGCAGGCGATGGCCATCGGGTACATCCACATCGGCACCATCGCCGGGAAGTTGAACGGCGTGATGCCGGCAACGACGCCGAGCGGCTGGTGGTCGGACCAGCTGTCGATACCGGGGCCCACGTTGCGCGAGTATTCTACCTTAAGCAGCTCCGGGATTCCGCAGGCTTAGTCGACGACCTCGACCCCTCGGCCGAACTCGCCCATTGCGTCGTCGAGGACTTTGCCGTGCTCCTCGGTGATTGCCGCTGCGATGGTATCGGCGTTCTCTTCGAGCAGTTGTTTGAAGCGGAACATGATGCGTGCGCGTTTCGCCGGCGGCGTGTCGCGCCATGCCGGAAACGCCGCCTCGGCGGCAGCGATCGCCGACTCGACCGTGGCTTTCGAGGCCATCGCGACGTGGCGTATTACCTCGCCGGTTGCTGGATTTGTTACCGGTAAAGGCCGGTTGTCGTCCGCCACTTCCCGGCCACCGATGAAGTGCCCGAGGATGCCGGCCGTGTCGATATTGCTGGCGGGTGTTGCGTTCATGTCGTTCTCCGGCTATTCGACCGAGTCGAGTACGCGGCGCAGCTTGACGAAGGACTGTTCCATTTCGTCGGCGTCGGAATTCAGGAAAGGCGAGAACTGCAGCATGTCCATACCGTTGCGCAATACCATGTCCTCCTCCCAGAAACACTGCTTGTGCACCTCGATGCCTCGCTGGCCGGGCGCACCGTCGCGCGGTGCCATCTCGATCACACCCATCAGCCCGATATTCCGGACGTCGATGACGTGCTCGTGGCCGGCGAAGTCGTGCAGCAGGTCTTCGAAATGCTGCTCGAGGCCTCGCGCCTGCTCAAAAATACCCTCTTCTTCGTAAACGTCCAGCGTGGCGAGTCCCGCGGCCGCCGCGACCGGGTGTCCCGAGTAAGTGTAGCCGTGGAACAACTCGATCATGTGGGCGGGACCCTGCATGAAGGCCTCGTAGATTTCGTCCCGCACGAGGACGGCACCCATCGGGATGACGCCGTTGGTCAGGCCCTTGGCAGTCGTGATGATATCCGGCGTTACGCTGAAACGTTTTGCGCCGAACGGTTCGCCGAGGCGGCCGAATGCTGCGATGACTTCGTCGAAGATCAGCAGTATGCCGTGCGCATCGCAGATCTCGCGCAGGCGCTCGAGGTAGCCGGGCGGCGGCGGGATGATGCCGGCGGAGCCTGGCACCGGCTCGACGATTACGGCCGCAATATTACTGCCGTCGTGCAGGCCGCAGAGCCGTTCGAGGTCCTCGGCAAGCTCGACGCCGTGTTTCGGCAGTCCGCGCGAGAAGGCGTTGCGCTCGATGTCGAGTGTGTGGCGCAGGTGGTCGACGCCGGGCAACAGTGCCGCACTGAATACCTTGCGATTGGGCACCATGCCGCCAACCGACATGCCGCCGAAGTTGACGCCGTGGTAGCCCTTCTCGCGACCGATCAGCCGGGTACGATTGCCCTCACCGCGCGCGCGATGGTAGCCGAGCGCAATCTTCAGCGCGGTATCGACCGACTCGGATCCCGAGTTGGTGAAGAAACAGTGATTGATGCCGTCAGGTGCCAGGCGCGTGACGCGTTCGGCCAGCGCCAGCGCCTTGTCGTTGGTGACCTGGAAGCTGATGCAGTAGTCGAGTTCGGCGACCTGCCGCTGCACCGCCTCGACGATCTTCGGATGACAGTGGCCGACACCGGAGGTCCACAGGCCCGAGAAGGTGTCGTAGAGACGGGTGCCGTCTTCGCGCGTGTAATAGTGCCCTTCGGCCGCCTTGATGACGCGGGGTCTCAGGTTGAAATCGCGATTTGCCGTGAATGGCATCCAGTAGGGATTGTCGGGAACGGCGCTCATGCCGGGTCTCCGTTTCGAACTCGACTTCAGTGTACGCCTGCACAGCATCGTTAAACAACGAGTTATCTTGGAATTTGTAAGTACTTGAAAAGATTGGCGATGGTCATCAAAATATTTACTTATACTAAACACTTTGCGGAGGGCATGGCATGGACCGTGAAATCGGCCGCCGTCTCAAGAGCATTCGCGAGGCCTGCGGCCTCTCTCAGCGGCAGCTGGCGCGCCAGTCGGGCGTTGCAAATGCGACGATCTCGCAGATCGAGGCGAGCAAACTGAACCCCACCGTCAGCATGCTGAAGAAAGTACTCGACGGCATCCCCATCGGACTCGGCGAGTTCTTCGGTGATGAGTTCGAGGCGCGCGAGCGGGTGTTCTTCCGCGCCAACGAGCTGACCGAAATCGCCGACGGCGGCGTGTCGTTTCGACAGGTCGGCAAGAACCTGCGCAACCGCGCCATCCAGCTGATCCAGGAGTGCTACCAGCCCGGCGCCGGGACCGGCCGCCACGCGATCACGCACGAGGGCGAGGAGTGCGGCATCGTCCTCAGCGGGCGCCTGGAAGTGACCGTTGGCGACCAGACCGCGGTGCTGGGGAAGGGCGACGCCTACTACTTCAGGAGCAGCGAACCGCACCAGTTTCGGAATACCGGCAACGAGCCCTGCGAGCTCATAAGCGCCTGCACGCCACCGACTTTCTAGCTGATTGCGGCTTTCAACTATGGTCAACCGCGTCCTGTTAATGGCACAGTTACGCCCCCACCAAGAGCAAGGACAGCAGGCCGGAAATGAAAGCGTTTGGCACCGAGTTTTGCAACGAATACGTGATCGCGAAGTACACCGACGGCGCATGGGGTGAGCCGTCCATCGTTCCACTGGAGCCGCTCCCCATGCACCCCGCAGCCCATGTGCTGCACTACGCGAGCAGCTGTTTCGAGGGCTTCAAGGCGTATCGCTGGGAGGACGGCAAGGGACGCATTTTCCGGCTGCACGACCACGTCGCGCGGATGCAGAAGAGTGCCGCCTCGCTGCACCTGCCGATACCGGATGCGGATCAGCTCGCGGGGATGGTCATAGACCTCGTGGCGCACCATATCGAGGACATTCCGCTGCCGCCGAGTTCCCTGTACCTGCGTCCGCTGTTGTTCGGCACGCTGCCGAATATCGGTGCCGCCGCGGCGCCGTCGACCGAAGCCACGTTACTGGTGCTAGCGTCACCCGTCGGAGAGTACTTCACGAGCGGCGCGACGACCCTGAAATTGCTGGTCGATGACGAGCGGCAGCGCACGACCGAGCAGCTCGGCAGCACCAAGACCGGTGGCAACTATGCCGGCGCGCTCGGCCCGACGCTCGCCGCCAAGGAGAAATACGGTGTCGACCAGGTACTGTTCTGCCCGGACGGCGACGTCCAGGAGACCGGGGCCGCCAACTTCCTGCTGATCAGCGACGACGAGATCATCACCAAGGCGCTGGACACGTCTTTCCTGCACGGCATGACGCGCGCCTCGGTACTGCAGCTCGGCGCCGAGCTTGGCTACAAGGTCAACGAGCGCAACTTCACGGTCGCGGAACTGCTGGAGTGGGTGAAGACCTTCGACGCGACCCTGTCCGGCACCGCCGCTACGCTGTCACCGGTCGGACATCTCGTCTACAAGGGCGAGGAGATCGACGTTCGCGATGGCGAGCCGGGGCCGAACACGGCACGGCTGCAGAAAGCCCTGCAGGACATCCAGTACGGAATCTCACCGGATACGCACGGCTGGCTGACTGTAGTCGGTTGAGGCGCGTTAATAGGGACGCTGGAGCAATAGCCCCTCACACGCCTGCGGCTACAGATTCGGGCGCGCTTGTTGTCATTGCGTGCCCGCTTCGCCGGGACAATAGCCCCTCACACGCGTTCGCTACAGATTCGGGGCTATTGTCCCGACAAATCGGGCACCCCACGTCATCGCCTACATCGGACATGCAGCCGCAGGTGCGTTGAGGTGGTGAGCAGGGGCGACGGGGAAAGCGCCCCGGAGTCTGTAGCGCACGCGTGCGCAGGGGTGCTTTCCCCGTCGCCCTAATCGGTGTTCTTAAACTCAGATCGCTTTCGAGAACCGCTTGTCGTTCTCGGCCAGGTTGATATAGCGATCGAACACCATTGCGATGCTGCGCAGCAACAACCGGCCTTTCTGCGTAATCCTGATGCCGGAATCGTCGACGTCGATCAACCCGTCATCGGCCAGCGGGTCGAGACGCTTGATCTCGTCGGCGAAGTACTCGTGAAAGTCGATGCCGTGTTGCGCGCCGAAATCGTCGAATAGCAGGCTGTCGTAGCACATCAGCGCCTGGATCACCGCAGCACGGATCCGGTCCTCGTCATCGACGACCAGACCTTTCTTGATGGGCAGCTCGCCGCTTTCGATGATTGCCTCGTACTCCATCGTCGTGATTGCGTTCTGCGAGAACATATTGCCGATGCTGCTGATGCTGCTGACGCCCAGCGATACGAGATCGCAGTGCCGGTGCGTCGAATACCCCTGGAAATTTCGCTGCAGCGTGCCGTCGAGCCGTGCCAGGACGAGTTCGTCGTCGGGAAGCGCGAAGTGGTCCATGCCGATGTAGACGTAGCCGGCGCCACAAAGCTTCTCGATGGTGTGGCGCAGTAACTCCAGCTTGACCGCAGGCACAGGGATGTCGTCCGCGTTGATCATGCGTTGTCCCTTGAAGCGCTGCGGCAGGTGGGCGTAGTTGTAGACGGCCAGCCTGTCCGGTTTCATGTCGATGACGATGTCGAGCGTTCGACTGAAGCTGTCGACGGTCTGCTGCGGCAGTCCGTAGATCAGGTCGAAGCTGATCGAGCCGAAACCGGCCTCGACCGCGCTGTCGACGAGGGCGCGCACCTCGTCGGGCGTCTGTATGCGATTGACAGCCTCCATCACGGCCGGCTCGAAATCCTGGATACCGAGACTCAGGCGGTTGAAGCCGAGTTTCGCGAGGTGACGAATGCCGTCGGCGTCGACCGTGCGCGGGTCGACCTCGATCGAGAACTCGCGCTCGTCGCTGTCGTCGAAATTGAACGCGGCGCGCAGCTTGTCGAGTAGCTCGCTGAGTTGCTCACTGTCGAGGTAGGTCGGCGTGCCGCCGCCGAAATGAAGCTGTTCGACCTTGCGGTCACGATCGAACAATGCGGACTGCATTTCGATCTCCCGGTACAGCATCTCCATGTAGCGGTCGACCCGGGCCTGGTTGCGGGTGACGATCTTGTTGCAGCCGCAGTAGTAGCACAGCGAATGGCAGAACGGGATATGCACGTACAACGACAGCGGTACGTTACTTGAATTGCTCTGCGCCGCCTTGTCCCGGTAGTCGTCAGGCGTAAGGCTCTCGTCGAACTGCAGCGCCGTGGGGTACGACGTGTAACGTGGACCGCGGCCGCCGTAACGCCCGATCAGGTCCGTGTCGAAGCAAACGCCGGTTAGTCCGTCGGCGTGGTTTTTCCCGCTATTCATAGACTTGCATCGTCCTTGAATTCCGGTCCCGGGCCCATGGGTATTTGCCGAAACCGCGTTGCGGCAGCCGTCAGACGCGTCGCAGCCCGTGCAGCAGGTACAGGGCGACCGTGAACAGCAGCATGGCGACGGCCTGGTGTGCCGCACCCAGTACGATCGGCACTGCCATGACCAGCGTCGTGATGCCCAGCGCCACCTGAAGCACGGCCGTGTGCAGCAGGGCGTTCACCGCCGGGCGGACCCGCGCCGGCATGTCCGATTTCCTTGACCTGAACCAGTACACGACGATGACGATAAAGGTCGTGATTGCCAGCCAGCGGTGATCAAACTGCGCGGTTACGGCATTGTCGAACAGGTTCTTCCACGCCGGGCTCATCGCCATGATGCCCGGCGGTATCCAGTAGTCTCCCATCATCGGGAAAGTATTGAAGATCTTGCCGGCTTTCAGTCCGGCGACGAATCCACCGGACACGACCGTCACCGACACGAGAACAAACACGGCGAGCGTCTTGCCGTACCAGGGGTGGGGAGCGGCGCCCTCGCGCGTCGGGAACAGCAGCGACATCGCAACCCAGAACATGTACGCGTAAATCAGGAATGCGGCGACGAGATGCGCAGTGAGACGGTACTGACTCACGTGGGGCACGCCCACGAGGCCACTCTTCACCATGTACCAGCCGAGCAGGCCCTGCAGTCCGCCGAGAAAGAACATCAGCAGGTACTTGGGCCACTCCCGCCTCGCGATGTAACCCTTGACCACGAACACGACGAACGGGACCAGGAACGCGACGCCGATCAGGCGGCCCAGGAGTCGATGCAGGTATTCCAGCCAGAAGATGCCCTTGAACGCCTCGACGTCCATGTGCGCGTTCACCTTGAGAAACTCCGGCGTTTCCCGATACAGCGCGAACACGCGTTCCCATTCGGCATCGCTGAGCGGCGGCAGCACACCCATCATCGGTCGCCAGTCGGCCATCGAAAGGCCGGATCCGGTCAACCGCGTGAAGCCGCCGAGCACGACCATCGCGAACACGAGTCCGCAGACCACGAGCAGCCACGTGGCTACCGCGCGGTTGTGAGCGTTGTCATTCATGGCGCGCAATCTTAGCAGGGCATGGTAATCTCGCGCGATGAAAATCGGGGACTGCAACAACATCATGGACTTCCGGCGTCTCGCGAAACGGCGCCTGCCGTCGCCGGCATTCAACTATCTTGATGGCGGCGCCGACGACGAATGGTCGCTGGCACGCAATACCGCGGCGTTCGACGACTATGAACTGCTGCCGTCGCAGTTGTCCGACGTCAGCAACATCCGGCTGGAATCGACGCTGTTTGGTCAGAAGGTCGATTGGCCCGTGATGATCGCGCCGACGGGCGCGTCAAAGCTGTTCCACGGTCATGGCGAACCGGCGGTCATCCGCGCCGCCGAGAAGTTCGGCATGGTCTACAGCCTGTCGACACTCGGCACGACGACGATCGAGGACGCCGCCGCCGCGGGCAACTGCCCGATGATGTACCAAGTGTACGTACTCAAGGACCGTGCACTGACCCGGGACTTCATCGAGCGCTGCAGGGAACAGCAGTACACCGCACTTTGCCTGACCGTCGACACGCCGCTCGCCGGCAATCGCGAGCGCGACCTCGTTTACGGTTTCTCGGCGCCGCCGAAGTTCAAATGGCGCAGTGCCGTGAGCTACGCGATGCACCCCGGTTGGCTGTATCGGGCCATCGTTCGCAAGGATTTGGATCTCGTCAATATCACCAGCAGCAAGGCGGCGGCGAAAATCGACAGCGGCGTCGTCGAGTACGTCAACAGCCAGTTTGATCGTTCCCTCACCTGGCAGGACGTCGAGTGGCTCGCCGACAAGTGGGGTGGGCCGCTGGTCATCAAGGGCGAGCAGACCATCGAGGACTGCAGCAAGGCGGCCAACTCGGGAGCGACCGCCGTCATGCTGTCGAATCACGGCGGCCGGCAACTCGAGTCGACGCCGGCCCCGGTGGACTGTATTGCAGCGGTGGCGGATGCGCTGCACGACAGGCTGGAGATCATCTGTGACGGCGGTATTCGCCGTGGCAACCACGTCGTCAAGGCGCTGGCGCTCGGCGCCAACGCGTGCAGCATCGGACGAGCTTACCTGTATCCGTTGGCTGCCGGAGGCCAGGCCGGGGTCGAACGCGGCCTCGAGCTCCTGAAAACCGAGGTCGAACGAACGATGGCGCTCCTGGGCTGCGATACCGTGGAGAAACTCGGCCCGCATTATGTCAATCATCGCCCGTAGCGCCGCGGTCGCGGCGAAACGCGTCGCCTGCGCATTCGCGTCGGGTTATTGACGATCATGCACTCGACAGAAACGCGACTTTTGTAGCGTAAGGCATAGG
>JAAUXZ010030630.1_pt1 | contig 21661 bp, 21 predicted proteins | sample 7278131 | NCBI WGS metagenome assembly JAAUXZ01 (sample SAMN14350119, study PRJNA611818) | marine sediment metagenome | isolation source: surface marine sediment (3m) | place: French Polynesia: Moorea | collected 2018-08 | reverse complement strand
CTTCGGCAAGGTCGTGGACGGTTTCCACGCCGTCACGCGAGAAAGCGGTATCTCGGGTGATAACAATATTCGTTCGGCCGGGAAGGGGCCGGCCGATTGAGTCAAAGGTCTTGCGCCCCATGATGATCGGCTTGTGCATGGTTATTCGCTTGAAATAGGCGAAATCGGCGGGCAGATGCCAGGGCAGAGTGTTGTTATCGCCGATCAGGCGGTTTTCGTCCATGGCGGTAATGATAGATAAGGATGCGGTCATATCAGCTGTCGATGATCAGGGTTGTGAGTTTGACGAAATCTTCCAGGCCCAGGTTTTCCGCCCTGGCACCAGGGTCGATATCAAGCTCGGCAATTCTAGCGCAATCGATGACTGTTTTAAGCGAGTTATGGATGGTTTTGCGGCGTTGGCTGAAGGCGCTTTGTACCACCAGGGCCAATTGTTCGATATTTGCTACTGGATGCGGAAGTGAAGCATGCGGCAACAGGCGGATGATTGCCGAATCCACCTTGGGTGGAGGCGAAAAACTCCCGGGGGCTACGTCGAACAGATAATCACACTGGCAATGATACTGCAGCATAACCGACAGGCGGCCATAATGCTTGGAACCGGGCCCGGCGATGATCCGCTGCGCCACCTCTTTCTGCACCATGAAATGCATGTCCTCGATCAAATCGCTGTATTCCAGCAGGTGGAACATTAGTGGGGTGGAGATGTTATAGGGCAGGTTACCGACCAACCGGTAGGGCGTTGGCAGGTCCAGGGTCGACAGGTCGATCTTCAATACATCGGCGCTGATCAAATGTATCTGCCCGAATGCCCTGGACTTTTCTTGTAATAACACAATCAGGTCGCGGTCCAGCTCGATCGCGGTCAGCTGTTTACAGCGTTCGAGCAAGGGAAAGGTCAGGGCCCCGCGGCCGGGACCGATCTCGATCAGGCTCTGCCCGGGCTGTGGATTGATCGCATCGAGCATCCTGTGGATAACATGCTGATCATGCAGAAAATGCTGGCCGAATCGTTTCCTGGCCCTGTGTGGTGGGGGGTTGCCCATGCGAATCCGAGATCAATTAATGCGTGAAAATAATGGATTGAGATTATACATCAAAGCTTGTGCTCAGCTTGACCGGGTAGCAGGCGGTTAGGAAATTGAGTGAGAGATTTCAAAAGGTCGCTGATATGATTCGACCAGCTTCGCTTCAGTGACTGGAGATTTTGTCCAGCTTTGGTTGCAGTTAGTGGTGCTCGCGTTCGGCCCAGCCAGCAAACATTTTCTCCAGCGCCACGACTACGTAATAAAGGGCTATGCCCAGTAACGCGAGAGCAATTAACACGGCAAACATCAATGGGTAGTCGGCATTGATTTTGCCGCTGTCAAACAGGTGTCCCAGGCCACGTCCATGCGGCTCAACAATCTCCATCAAATTGGTACCAATGAATGCCAGGGTCACCGCAACCTTAAGTGCGCCAAAAAATTCCGGTAACGTCTTGGGTAAAGCGATCTTGCGAAAAATGGTCAACTTGCTTGCACCCAGGGAAGCGAGGATATCGCGATATTCTGGTTCCAGAGTTGATAAACCGATGGAAATAGACACGGCTATGGGAAAGAATGAAATCATGAACGCGATCAGTATCGTGTTCATATCGTGTTGGCCGACAAATAATAACGCGACGACTGGCACCACGGTGGCCTTGGGAATGGCATTAAAACCCACTAAAAGAGGATAAAGTGCTTCGCGCATGATCCGGGAAAACCCCATGATCATGCCGATGAGGACGCCAAAAACAATCGCCAGCAACAAGCCCACCACGGTTCTCCACAGGGTATCCCAGCCGTGTTCAAGAAACATCCAGCGGTACTGCCAAAAAGCCGGCCCCAAATCGGACGGTGAAGCCATGACATAGTTGGGCCAGTCGTTGATCCAGACCAGGGCTTCCCAAAACAGCGCAAACACAATCATGGCGACAACGGGTATACCAAACTTGCGTTGCCAGTTGCTCATGTCAGTTGCTCCTGGTTGGCCGGGACCCTGCCTTGTGCTACCTGGATCTGGTGACGCAGTTCGTGCAGCATATCGGTCGCTTCTGGCGTGTAAAGGATTTCCAGGCTTCGATCCGCGCCAAATGGCACATCCATGACGTGCTGGGTTCTGGCCGGGCGGCCGGATAACACGACCACTTCATCGGCAAGAAAAATGGACTCGCGTAAATCATGGGTAATCAGCAGGCAGGTAAAGGCCTCGCGGTGCCGTAATTCGTGCATGATCTGCCACAGATCTTCACGGGTAAATGCATCCAGCGCGCCAAAGGGCTCATCCAGGATCAGTACTTCCGGGCGGTGTACCAGCGCACGGCAAAGCGAAGCACGTTGCCGCATACCCCCGGACAACTCGGAGGGTTTCTTATCCTCAAAGCCCTCCAGGCCAACCATGGCGAGTAACTCCTGACCACGATCTTCACGCTGTTTCTGATTGAGTTTGTTGGGGACAATTTCCAGCGGTAGCAGCACATTGTCGAGAATGTTACGCCATTCGAGCAGGACCGGATTCTGAAACGCCATACCGACCGTCGAGCGTGGCGAAGTAACCGGTTGTCCATGCAGAATGACTTCTCCTTCGTCAGGTATCAGTAGCCCGGCCAGGAGCTTGGTCAAGGTCGATTTGCCACAGCCTGACGGCCCAACCACGGCACTGAAGGCGCCCGGCTGCATCTCCAGTTCGAGCCCATCCAACACTGGCAGTGGGCCTGCCTCGGTTTTGTAGGCATGTTTGACACCGCTAATGCGGATGTGCGCTTCGTCGCTCAAAAAAAGGACTCCCCGGAAAACAGGCGGGATTTTCCGCCTGATAAGGTTAATACCAGTAGATAGGAGGGTTTACTTTAGCTTCAGGCTCCCATCTTTAGGTAGATAGGCATCGCTATAAATTGTGGCGAAGTCGACCTGGGTTTTGAAGTCGTAGTTTTCAGCGAGTTGAGTCAACGCCTTGTCAAAACGGGCAGCCTCTACCAGGCCCATGCCATTGCGCTTGACCGCCTCGGTTAGCACATTCTGATCAATCGCCAGTTGCAAACGTCGCTGTTCCAGTTCTACGTTGGCCGCAGGGTTACGTTTGGCCACCGCGGCCGCACCCATTTTGGGGTCGGCAATCACGTCTTGCCAGCCTTTAGCGACCGCGCGTAGAAAACCGGTCACCTTGTTCGGGTTGGCCTCGGCGAACTCGGTGTTGACGATAATCGCGTTGCCATACAAAGACAGTCCATGATCTGCCATAAGAATAACCTGGATATCTTTTTCGGGTACCCCAAGGCGTACCAGGTTAAGGAAGCTAGAGAATGAAAAACCGGTGATCGCATCGACTTTCCCTTCCTTGAGCATCGGTTCACGGGTCGGGAAACCAACGGGTTCAACCTTGATCTTGGATAGATCGAGACCATTGGCAGATGCAAATGGTTTGAATTGGGCCCAGGCACCATCGGGTGGGGGTGCGCCCAATACCTTGCCTTCAAGATCCTTGGGCGCGCTAACGCCTTGAGAGGCGCGACCTACCACAGCAAATGGCGGCTTGTCATAGACCATCATGATGGCTTTAACCGGAGCACCGGGATTTTGGTCGATAAACTTGATCAGGCTATTGATATCGGCGAAGCCGAACGGGAATTTACCCGTGGCCACCTTGGGTATTGCATCCAGAGAGCCCTTGCCTGCAGATATCTCAACATCGAGTTTTTCGCTGGCGAAATGACCGTTGTCGACAGCTGCAAAATAAGCGGCACTCGGACCTTCAAATTTCCAGTCAAGGGCAAAAGGAATCTTGGTCGTATGACCACCGGCAAAAACTGCGGTGGTCAGACTGGCGGTCAGGGCCAGTGTGGTAACAATTCTTTTTAGCATGGATGTCTCCCGGGTTGATTGAGTGCCAGACTACTATTGACGGGCGCAAAAATAAATTGAATAAGCTGTTGCACGGAAATGGACCATTTCACTCGGAGCGATGTAGATAATCTCGCATTACCTGGTAAAGTTCGGGGCGGTGCTGACGGACCTCGTCAATAGTTAAACCCTCCAGAGAATGCGGATACTTAAGCCACTGCCCGGTGCTGTGCAGGTAATAATCGGGTTCTAGCTCGACCTTGCGGCGCTCTGGTTTATAGTACGGAACTGCAATACGTATATCCTCCGGCGTATTGAGCCGGGCCTTGCGCCTGACATCCTTGATCACTGCATCTAATGTGTGGCCTGTATCGAACACATCATCGACGAACAACAAGCGATCCTCATGGGTTACATTCTTGATCAAATAGCTCAGTCCGTGGATACGAATTTCACGCGATCGACCATCGATGCCTGAATAGGACGAGGTACGGATCGCGATGTGATCGGTTTCAATTCCATGATAAGCCAGCAATTCCTGCACCGCGATCCCCACCGGCGTGCCGCCTCGCCACAGAGCGACGATGAAGCTGGGTCTAAAACCACTGTCGAGTATCTTGCGCGCGAGGCGAAAGCTGTCTTCCAGAAAACCCTGGGCCTGAATGTAGTATTTTTCTGTCACCAGCTTAGACCAAGTCAATCATTCAGATGTTCGAGTCTCGTAGTATAATGCCGAGGTCCAACCTTGTCAGGGGCCCATTGGCAGTCTCCATCATGCAGCAACCAAACACCCGGCACAAAACCTATGTTGATGAAGCCCAGTTGATCCAGGATTCGTATCGCCTGGCCTGCGCCATTTTCGACAGTGGTTTCAAGCCCGATTTTATCGTCGGCTTATGGCGTGGCGGCTCTACCGTCGGGATCTATGTGCAGGAGTGCCTGCAATACCTGGGTATAGAAACCGACCATATCTCGATTCGAACCTCCTACCAGGGACTGGATCACTATATCGCCAATTATGACCGTCCGGAAAATATCCGCGTACATGGGTTGCAGTATTTACTGGAAAACCTTTGTCGGGAGCACAATCTGCTACTGGTCGACGACGTGTTTTCCACCGGCCGTAACGTGCAGGCGGTTATCGATCGTCTGCAACTCAAGCTCAAGCGCAACATGCCGGCCGACACACGAGTGGCCTCGGTCTACTGCAAACCACAACATCGAAAAGTGGCACTGGAACCGGATTTCTACATCCATAGTACCGAAGACTGGCTGGTGTTGCCTTATGAACTGCAGGGCCTTTCCCAGGACGAAATCGCCGCCAACAAACCCTGGGCTCTGCCTTTTCTGAAAATTTAGCTATCCAATGGGAAAACGGCCTGGTCTCGGCAAATGAGCGTTGTGGCTTGCTACAAATGATTGGAGTCAGGCGATGTCGATGCGAGCATTTTCTATGCTGCTTTTTTCCATTTGCACCAGTCGCCACAAGATCAGGATGGCAAAGATCTGGATGATGCAGGGCACCAGCGCATAGGCCGTTGGCATCAAGGCGCCGCTGGTGATTTCCCCGGGTTGATAACCCGACAGCCCCAGTAAGGGTAATGCGATGCCGGTGGCCATCGCCAACGAGCCCTTGGCGATGAAGGCCATCAGCGAATAGTAACGTGAGGCAGCCCGGTGATGGTCTTTGTCTGACAGGATGTTAGCGGCAATGGCTGATGGCATTGCCAGGTTGGCACCCACCGCGATGCCGGATGTCAGGCAGACGATGGCGTAGCCGACGATGTCGCCTGCGTTCAGGGTAAATGCCCAGATGAAGGTGAGCACCGCGAGTACCATGCTGATCCACCAGCTTTTCAGGGTGGAGGTATGTTTGGCGAGCTTGATCCATAACGGTAATGCGGCGGCGCCACTTAAGAAATAAATCAACAGGAACAGTCCGAGGTAGCTCTCGGCCTGCAGGTAGTCGCGGACATAAAAGATGATCAGGGTGCCGGGAATGGCAGCGGCAACCGAGCTTAGGAAATAGCCAAGGAAAAATAATCGCACCCGGCTGCCGTGAAAGACTTCCTTGAAGGGTATCGGGACTTCACGTTCGGGTTTGCCAAGCTCCACTGATTTGATCCAGGCCAGGAACACCAGCAGGCACAGCACGATCAGGGGAAAGAAGCCGTAGGTTAGCAGCGCGTAAGCTTGCTGGGGCTCGAATGACATGAGCAGGATTGGCGGGGTAATCGATGCCACCAGCAAACCGCATAGGCCCATGGCTTCTCTGGCGCCCATGACCTTGGTGACATCCTCGTCCGGCACCTTCCACAATCCGCCGGCTGCCTGCACGTTGATGGTGACGATACTGAATCCGGTGGTACAGATCAGCACGCTAAAACACAGCCAGATCAGTGGTGACGGCTCGTAAGGATGAAAGATCATCCACATACCACCGGCCAGCATCAGCGCGCCCAGCACCACGATCTTGCTGCGATGTTGATGAAAGCGGTCGCTCAAATCGCCGATCAATGGATCCTGCACGGCATCGATGAATCGCATCAGTAACAGCGCCGCACCAATGAGTTACAGCGGGATGCTCAATCCAGTCGCATAGAAATCGGGCGCATGCAGATAAATAGGCAACCCGGCGAATGCCAGCGGGAAGGCGATCAGTCCATATTGCAAGAGCTTGGAAAGTTTTGTCGGCCTCATGTTACCTGGTAAACGTCACTGTTGGGCGGCTGGACCGGTTAGGTCAGCTTGAGCGAAAGTTAGCGCATTTAGGTTGCTTCAAACCTAAAATATACAAAACTGCGTGTGAATCTGAGATGAAATCTGCATAAAAAAATCGTTCAAATGGTGAATGACCTCTTAAGAACCGTTGAAAAAGGCATCTACCTGCGGGCTTTCCATCATAAAGCCATTACTGTCCGGCTTTGTCGAACTCGCCTTGTCTTAGAAAGTGAATGGTTTGTTTTGCTACGTCCTCGTTGTAGCGCATCATTGAGTGACCGGACTCTACCTCGATAAAGTCTCTCATCCCTTCCAGCTTGGTCGACTCGACAGGCACCAGGCCGTCATCGCGACCGGGTAGGTAATCCTCGTTACGATCGTTATCGTAAACGCCCGCGATAACACCAACTGGGTAGTAGGGCGCCTCGAGCCTGTTTGGCAGACTTTCCTTATCCGTTCCCAGGCTAGTGGCGATGGGGACTAAAAGTTCTACCAGGGAGTGCCCCTTGAAATGGTCCGCGATACCAGTACCGCTATTAGGGGTGCCAATCAGAACCACACGGCCCAGATTGGTAATCCTGTTTTCCTGTAGATAGGCGCGGATCAGCAGACCACCCAGGGAGTGGCCGACGAGGTGGACGCTACGTTTCTCGTTGCTGCAACAGCTATTGATCTGTTGGCTAATGTCGACAATCACCTCGTCTGTCGTGGTATTGATAGAGCTGAATCCCACTTGTTGAACGTCATAGCCCGCATCCTCAAGTCTTCCGGCCAGGCGCCACATCGCGATGTTACTACGACCAAGACCATGTAGCAGCACCACGACTTCCTGTTTGCTGAAATCCTTACCCCCTGACCATGTGGCAAAGGCCATGCTTAGGAAAATGGATAGCAACAATACGGTGAGGATGGAAACTGTCTTTTTCATTGCTTTAAATCTACGAAAAAGTTTTCTAAAAGATTTATGTATTTAAAACTGATAACGATAATACCACCCATTATCTTAAGCAGGTTTTTCCAATCCTGTTCGATGGCACAATGCTCCATGCCGGATAACTCAGACTTGCAGATTTGCATCATGGTTCATCACCCAGCTCAGGCGCTCGAAGATTGCATCCACCATCGAGGCCTGGGTGGCTTTATCCAGACTAATCGCCCCGATCACCTCGCTTTCGAGAATGCTGCACAGGCCATGCAATGAAAACCAGATAAACAAGGCATCCTTAACGGAACGCTCTTCTACCTGGTCCGGGAACCTGATCGCATGCACCTGGCGGATGCCTTGCACCAGCAGATTAAAGGCAAACTGCGAGCTTTTCATCATTTCCGGGTGGGCTTCCGGATTGGGCAAACTGGTGTTGAACATGAGCCGATAGTACAGCGGATGTTTCATCGAGTAGGTGACATAGGCGATGCCCATATTGCGCAAGTCGTCTTCTTCATTTTCCCCTGGTTCCCGGTTGCGCAAAAAGCTTGCGAAATCCTCGTAAGCTCTGCGCACCATTTCAGCGAGCAGATGTTCGCGGCTTGGGAAGTGGCGATAAGGTGCCTGGTGAGAAACACCCAGCTTGCGTGCCACTTCACGCAGGCTTAAATGCTCCAGGCCTTTCTTGTCGACAATACTCATTGCCTGTTTGACACAGGCTTCTTTAAGGTCTTTTTTATTCTTTCGTTGCAAACTCATTTATTTCGCCATTCATCCCCCGGCCGTCGAGCGATAGCTGCGATGTTGACGCTCTAGTTGGTTAATTGCAAGGTCCCATGATACTGGTAACTCCTCGCCCCTGACCATGAAACGGGCAAATCGTGCATCAATCAATACCTGGTCGGCTGCCGCGATCGCTCGACCATGAGAGGCATTGGACCTGAACGCATCTATGGCGTCTTCATCCTCCCAGACCGTCAGGGTCCAGGCTTCATTGGAGAATAACTTAACGCGCTTCGAAAAATTAACGATACCCGGACTGGAAGCCAGCGAGGCTTCAACCGCTTCCACGTGGTTCCAGAAGAGCTCTCGGTCATCAGAGTCATTATTCATAATGGCATGGGTAACCACCACATGATAGTTGCGGTCCATCACGATGTCGTTAACCTGTTTATTGGGTTGGTTTGACGGGGTAGACATCGCGCAACCGCTTAGCAAGATTGAACCCAGTGCGGCCCATTTAAATTTCTGTTTCATGTCGATCTCTCCGTTTGTGTTGGATATCTGCAAGGTTTAATTGCGATGATTGGTTTTTCTGCATGGCACGACGGTTACCGGGTAATCAATAAAGGGGCAGGGTCGTGTTCTGGCTGTTTCCATAGGCCGCTGATCAGCAGGTAAGCGGCCGGCGTTAAGATCAGCGATAGTAAACCGCTAAGGCCCACACCGCCGGCGATAACCACCGCCAGGGGCGGCCAGAAATCGCCACCCGTGAATAACAGCAGGGGCATGAACCCGGCTACCGTGGTCAGGGTGGTAGACAGGATGTGCCGGGTAGCCTGATAAGTTTCCGCAACAATGGCCTGTCGATTACCACCGCGGGCATCGGGGTTGGCGCGAATCGCTGCAAGCACAACAATACTGCCATTGATCGCGACACCTATCAGGCCGGCTGTACCGATGATCGGATTGAAGCCAAGTGGATAACCTCCAGCCCACAGTGACAGTAAACCAAGCCCAACCGATAATGCTGCAACCAGGCCAATCAGGCCGGCGAGGGCGAATGATCTGAATGACAGTACCAGGGTCGCAATCATCAAGGTGGCGAGTACCGGTACATAGGTCAACAGTTGGGCGACCGCGCGCTGCTGTTCAGCACTATCACCCGCGAGCTCAAATCTATAGCCGGGAGGAAGCTCGAATGCACCGCCATCGATCTCCGCCAAAATCGCATTGGTGGTCTCAATCGGTAAAGCGCCCTGGCGCAGGTAAGCACTAATCGTATTGATCCGTTCACCGTTGCGTCGCGTGATGCTTTGCAGTTCTGGTTTAAGTTGAATCTCGCCCAACGCGTTGGCCGGGATCCACTCTGTGCTACCGTGAACATTAAGTCGCAAGGTGCTGATATCATCGGCGCTATCACGATCAGTCGCGGCGAAGCGAATGCGCACCGGCAGATCCTCAAGGCTTTGCAACACCCGGCCACCGATACGGCCGTCAAGGGCAGACTGAAACTGGGAGGCGATTTCGCCCAGGCTTAATCCTGCCAGGCGGGCCCGCTGCTCATTAATGTCCAGCCATAGCTTGGCTTCACCGCCCTGGATCGACGCCTGGCTGTGGGTAACCGCGGGTTGTTGATGAAGTAGCTCACGTAACTGCTCACCTAACAGGCGCAAGCGGTCAGGATCCGGACCGACAATACGGAATCCTATCGGTGCCGAGATCGGCGGTCCCTGGCCAAATGCCTTGACCACGATCTGAGCATTGGTGAAACGCTCGGTAAGTAGATCCTGCAGGCTGGCTTCCAACTGCTTTGCCGCCGCGCTATCAGTTACCTGGATCACACCACGGGCATAGGCAGGATTGTTGTCCTGGGTGAGCAACTGGTTGTAATACACCGGAGGTGAACTGGCCCCTGCCACCCAGGTCACCTGGGTCGCTGCACCTTCCTCACGGATTACCGCTTCGATATCTGCCAACTGCTCGACGGTATAGCTGATCGCGGATCCACTGGGCAACCAGACCTGGATCTCGACCTGGTCACGATCTGCCGGTGGGAAAAATTGCATGCCGAGATTACCCGCCAGCAGGTACCCGGAGATAGGCAGAACCATCGCCATTAACAGGGTCTTGCGTGGATGGTTTATTGCCAGGTTCAATATGCCGCGGTAGCCGTTGCCCAACCGTTCGCTGCGGGTACCATCCCGCCACCAACGATGTTGTTGGGTCTTATCGAGTTGGGTCAGCAGACCTGCCAGGGCCGGAATGATTGTCATTGCCAATACAAAGGAAGCGATCAGCGCCAGCACAACGGCGATGGCGATGGGGCCTACGAAGTCACCGACGTTGCCGGGCAGTAAGAAGACCGGCATGAATCCCAGAATGGTGGTTATAGTCGATGCAAATAGTGGTGCAAACAAATGCTGGATCGATGCAATGACAGCATCCACCGCGGTAGCACCAGCCCTACGTCTGGTGACCACCTGATCGGTCATCACGATGGCATTATCGATCAACAGACCAATCGCGATGATCATGCCGAAAATACTCATCTGGTGGATTTGTTCATCGAAGAAGGTAAGGCCAAACAGGGACAAGGCAGCAGACAGGGGCAATGCGGAGCCAACGATCAACGCCGGCCGCCAGCCCATCATCAGCCATACCACCAACACCACGACGCTGGCACCGGCCAATAGATTCCCCGCCAGGTTACCGAGGCGTTGCGATGTATAGTGGCTTTGATCAAAAACCGTCACCAGTGCCACCGCTGGATCCAGCTCCGCGGAGAATCTTTGTTCAATCTCTCGCGCCTGTGCTGCCCACTGATCGAGGCGAATCGCCTGCTCAGTCCGTACCGCGACCAATACGCTGCGTCGGCCATCCTGTAATGCGACCTGCGAGGGCGGGTCCTGCCAGCGGGTCTGGACCCGGGCTATATCACCGACGTGGACCAGACCGCCCAGGCCATTATCAGTCAGTGGAATTGCGGCAATGCGTGCCGCCGAATCGAGTGCTCCGGAGACTTCCACTGGCAAGTCTTGCTGGTTACCGCGAATGACGCCGGCAGATCGGCGTGAGTCCGCAGCGGCAATGCGGGCGGCTAATTGTTCCGGGGTAATCCCGAGGATGGCTGCCTCGGCAGCATCGACATTGACCTGAATTTCTTCGTTGGCAATACCGAAATAGGCCACCTGCTCGGTTCCGGGCAAGTTGCGTAAACGATCGCCGAGCTGTTCGGCCAATCGGCTCAGCGCGGACAGGTCCTCGTATGCGCTGTCGTTCCTGGCCAACGAGAATATCATCGAGTAGGCGACCGCTCCGCGCATGTCGTCAAATTCCGGTGCTGCCGCTCCAACTGGTAACTCACCAGCGGCGGCCTCGAGGCGATCTCTTACCTGGGCAAATATCTGTTCATTGTCGGTATCGCCTACCCAGTCCTGTAATTCAATATTGATAACCGAAATACCGTTGCGCGAGGTGGATTCGATGGTCTTGATTTCGGATAACTCACGCAGCCGGTCCTCGATCTTTTTCGACACAAGTGCTTCGACCCGGTCGGCGGAGGCACCTGGAAACTGGGTGATTATGGTGGCATTGCGGGTTGTGATGCGCGGATCCTCAATACGCGGCAATGAAATCAGGGCCGATGTACCGGCCACGACGATGATGATGATACTCAGGATCAACAAGTGACGGTTGCGGGTAAATATCCCGAGCATGGAAGCGGATTGAGTATTCATTGTGTTTGCTCCACCCGGGTGAGAGGGCCTGTTTTGAGACGCACAGCTTGTCCGGGTACGATGCGGTGAGTACCGCCGACAACAATCTGTTCACCCGGCGCCAGGGATGTTTTAACAAACACATTATTGCTGCCTTGGTTGAGTATTTCGACGCTGCGCCGGGCAATGCGATGGGTGGCCGTTGTGTTGGTTGTTGCCAGTTCCAGGCGTTCAGTGACGTACAGGCTCCATAACCCACGTTCACCTTCGTTCAATGCACCCAGCGGTACCCAGAACCCTTCGGCAGGAATCCGTTTTTGCAACGTGATCGTTACCATGTCACCCGGAATCATCGTGCTGGGAGGGTCGATCGGGTCGAATAGTGCTTCCACCGTGCGTGCGGTAGCGGCCCTCAGTGGCAGCAGGGCTCGTAACCGGGCATCGACCGATTGACCGCGCCAGTCTATCGCGTAGATATCGCCCGCTTTCAGGTACGGTAGAGTCCGGCCTGCAATCCCGATGCGGATTTCTGGATTGCTTTGCTCCAGCAGGGTTAGTACTGGCTGGCCGGTTTCGAGGACCTGGCCTTCATCCGCGGAGCGGGAAATTACGGTGGCAGCAAACGGTGCGGTCAGTCGGGTTTTGTTCAATTCAACCTCGACGGTGGCGATGCGCTGAACCGCTAATGACAAAGCTGCCCTGGCAGCCCGCTCGGTCTCACGCGCCTCATCCAGGCCCTGGCGTGAGACACCACCCTTATCGATTACCCCCTGGAAACGTTGCAGGGTAATTTTGGCCAGAGCCAATCTGGCCTCGGCCTCGGCACGCGCGGCGTTGAGTTCAGCGCGTTGGGCCTTTAACCGTTGCGTATCAAGTTCGGCCAGTAACTGGCCCGCTACAACATGGTCACCCTCATCGATCATTACCTGCGACAGGCGTCCGCCGCGTTCAAACCCCAACTCAGTTTGGCGTCTGGCCTGCACCTGGCCGGAAAAGCGGCGCTCGAGGTCATAACCCTGTTGCAGGGAGACGACACGGGTTTCAACCGGTAACACAACCGCTGAGGCTGATGTTGACTGAACGGACTTGACCGATCCACCTTGCAGATTGGCGGCTGCTGCCCCAAGCAGAACCGTGGCGGTGAGCAATACGGTGATTAGCAATCGAGGATGTTTGACAGACATGATTGTGGTCTCCGGATATATGGTTCTTCAAAAAGTTGACAGTGTCAACATGATGAGCCTTCTAGTTGACACTGTCAACAAAAATATTCAGTCATTCGTGAAGATCGGGTGAATTTGCTGTGAGAATTTAGTGATTGGAGGGGTGAAAGTCCGACGAAATCATTGAGTGAATTCAGTTTGCGGCAGAAAAATCAGCTACCTGCACTGCTCCTCGAATGTGTATCGAGTTGCCGGAACCAAAGAAAAAATTGAAATGCTGTCAACCAATCCCGCCCCGCATACGTTGTTATTAGTGAGAGCAAAATGCTTCTCAACAGAAATCGAATATGAACAGGAGCAAAACATGATTAGACAAGTATTGGTAGTAGGAATGGTTGTGCTGACAGGTCTGAGCTCAGGCATGGCCCTGGCCGACCGTGGTGATCGGATGGAAAACTACTGGGATCGAAAAGGTGATCGGATTGATCATCGCCTGGATCGTAAGGGACAACGGATCGATACACGTTTTGACCGAGGCTCCCGCTGGGCAGAAAATCACGGTCGTGACAGGCTGGCAACCCGGTTGGACCGGAAAGGTGATCGCATCGAACATCGAATGGACCTGAGAGGGGACCGCATCGACCGCAAAATGGATCGTAGGGGGCACCGTCTGGAACGCCGTTATGACCGCAGGCAGCGTCATTAATCCTGCAGTTGAAATAAATCCCTGGATTCAAACTATGCTAGGTTATCGGGGCCCGCCAGCCCCGCTGGCCTTATCCAGTGCTGGAGCTGAGTTGAAACACCGCGATCGACTAAATGAGTTCTTTGCCGCTGAAGAGCAAAAAGCCTTCAGCGTGGTGCGTTTATCAATCGATAATGATGACGACGCGTTGGATATCATCCAGGATGCGATGTTGAAATTTGTCAGCCATTACGCGGGCAAGAATCCATCAGATTGGAAACCGTTGTTTTATAAAATCATCTACCGCAAGCTGACAGATTATTATCGCAAGCGACATTTCCGCTCGGGTATCATGCGATTGTTCACCGCAAACGCTCAGCAGGGGTATGACGAGATAGAAACGATAGCCTCATCGGATCCTGGTCAGGATGCCATGCTTGAATATGCCGATGCGGTCGGCAGGCTGGAACAGGCACTGGCAGCATTACCATTGCGCCAACAACAGGCGGTGATCATGCGTTCCTGGCAGGGATTCAATACGCGGGAGACCGCGGATATCATGCACCTGAGTACTGGTAGCGTCAAAACCCACTATACCCGCGGACTGGCAAAGTTGAAACGACTACTGGGAGATGACTGGCCATGAGTAACGAGAAACTATCATCGGATATCAAAACGGTTTTGGATGGTTTGCAGCCGTCAGCTAAAATCAAACAGCAGTTGCAATCCCGACGGGTGCAGATACTGGATCAGGCCGAGGCCAAAGCAAGGCCGTGGTCAAATAACTGGTTGCTACCCGTGGCGACTTCGGCATTCATCTTGTTGGCCATAGTCCTGGTGATTCCTTCTGGACCGCATGATGACAACGAAATGGTGGATTTATCTGCTGAGGACCTGGAGATCATGTCGACCATGGATATCGAGGATATTGAAGATCTCGAGTTTTATGATTGGCTGGATTTACAGGAGAGTTTGCAAGGATGAGGTTACGAGCCGCTATCGCTGGTTTGCTCACCCTCTGTTTACCAGTTTTCGCCGATGATGAGGCACCATCGCTGGATATGCTATTGTTCCTGGCAGATTTTGTAGATGAACAGGGTAATTGGGATGGTCCATCGATAGATGATGTGAATCAGGAGAATGAGATAAATGAAGCAGAGCAATATGATTAGCCACCAGTTGTTGATTCTGTTGATCGCTACATCGCTATGGTCTCCGCAACTACTGGCTGTTGCATGGGATGATTTATCAGATAGCGAGAAGACTACCCTCAAGCGCTTCGAGCAGAATTGGGAAAAATTTGATGATGAGAGACAACAACGCCTGTTAACCGGTGCCAAGCGTTGGCAGGAAATGGATCCTGAACAGAAAGGGGTGATGAAAAAACGCTTCAGGAAATGGCAGTCATTGCCAGTGGAAAGACGTCAGCAACTGCGGGAACGGTTTCGCGAGTTCAAACAACTCAGTCCCGAAGAGCAGCAACGGATAAAGAACCGGATCCAGCAGTTCCGTTCAATGGAGCCGGAGAAAAGACAGGCGTTACGGGAACGCTGGAACAAGCTGACTCCTGAGCAACGTGAAAGATTTCGAAAAATGACCCCGGAACAGCGTAAGAGATTTCGTCAATTAACGCCTGAGCAACGCAAGGCGCTGAGAGAAAAACGACGCAACAACTGAGGACAGCAGGGAGAACCTGATGAAGAACAATCCAGCAAAGCGATTTCTGCTCATGGCGGTTATGTTCACGCTCGCGGCCTGTACCGGAGCGCATATACCGATTGAGACAAATGCCCAGGCCGGGCAAATGGTGGCGAAAATCAACACTGATACAGCCCCGAGATTCGTGTACGACTTCGAGCAAACCAAATTTGTGCCACCTGAGGTGAAAACGCTGCTGTTCATGGGTCAATCCAAGGAGGCGATTATCGAGTATGTCGAGAACTTTGCGGATCAACCGACACCTGGTGGCTGGTCAGCCTACTGGGGCATTCCAGAGTTTGTCGGTGTTACCGAGGCGCATACCAATGAGACCGGATCCACGATGGATCATCAGATGTTGGTCGACAGATTCCCCAACACCTTTATCCAAAGAGCGATGTGGATGGTCTGTACCTGGGGGGTGGCGAAAGATACCGGCAACTGCAAGTACGACAGCGTGGTTAGGCAATACAGCGCCTGGGCGAAAACCACGAACAGACCGATCTATTTGAGAATCGGTTATGAATTCGACGGTCCGCATAATGCGCTGGAGCCAGGGGAGTATGTTAAGGCCTACCGTCGGGTGGTCGATATCATGCGTGCCGAGGGTGTTACCAATATCGCGTTTGTCTGGCACTCCTATGCCGCTCCCCGGTTTAATAACTATGCGCTGGCTGACTGGTATCCCGGTGATGACTATGTAGACTGGGTGGGTATTTCTGTTTTTGGTCAGGCTTATGCCAGTTCTGGCATCGGAGCTGACGGCGACGAGGTGCTCGAGTTTGCGCGCGCGCACAAGAAGCCGGTCATGATCGCCGAGTCCAATCCGGTTTATGGTATTGCAACGGAAGGTACTGAGGCCTGGGATAAGTGGTTCGTCAATTATTTCTCGCTGATTTACAACAAGAACATCAAGGCGATCAGTTTTATCAACCAGGATTGGAATCAGGTTGCGATCGCTGGGATAGAGGAATGGGATGATGCACGGCTCTACAACAATCCGCAGATATCCAGTGCCTGGTTTGAAGAGACCGGCAAGGAACGCTATCTCAAGCAATCTCCCGAGCTTTTTCGCCAACTGGGATACTCTCGGTAGCCTAAGCTAAGAAGATAATTAACCGCCGATGGTCGCTTCTATAATATCTCATTGGCCATCCAGGGCGACCGGCATCGGAATCGAGTGATGGAGTTCCAGTTCCACCGGCAACACGATATAGCAACCAACATCAGGGCCCAGTTGATTGACCAGGTTCAACGGGCCATCAATCACCTGCAAGATTATCGGGCAACTCCCGAGATATCTGTGCATAAGGCCCGGGTCGCGTTCAAACGGAGCCGTACTCTATTAAGGCTGGTTAAGGCGGACATCGGAAACCAAGCGTTCGATGAATCCAATGGATTACTCAGAAACCTCGGCCGCAACCTCTCGGCCCAAAGAGATGCCCATGTGATAAGCACCAAGATGAGGGCCTTGCTGTTGCAACTGGACCTGGATCAGTCTGCCGACGTCAGGGAATGCAGTAATGAAATATCAGATGCTGATATCGAGCTAGCTATCGCAGCGCTGCACCAGCTTGACGTCCTGCGGGTACAAATCATGTCGATGCAATTTATGGATCAGGGCTTTAGCCTCGTGTGTCAGGCCTCGATAGATTTGTGTGAACGTGAAAGACGCGTGCATATGCAGGCACTTGAAACAGGACATGACGATGATTTCCACGAATGGAGGAAGGCCGCCAAGCATCTATACCATTGGAGTTGTTTATTGAAGCCTTCGTGGCCCAGCCGCTTGACCGGTCTAGAACAGGAATTGCTGCAACTGACCCGGTTGCTGGGGCGATACCATGACTATGTCCTGCTGCGGGATCCGTTGACTCTGGATCTGTTTGAATTGTCAGATAGCGATAAAACCATTGTGGTCGAGGCAATCAGGGAAGAACAAAAGATGTTACGAGTAGAGGCGGAGCAAGTCAGAGGCCAGCTGGTGATGGGGCAGGCAGAAGAATTCGTGATGGAGGTCGAACAGCACTGGAATGCCTGGTAACTGCAAACTTCAGTATGCCAATCGATACGTTTTTAAGCCACCGTTATTTCGAATTAATCTGATCATAATTATGTAATTAACGATCAAACTTGTTGCAGCTATTGGCCAATGTTTGTGTCCAAAAATCGTAGACATATTAATAGAGGGCACTCCAATGGCAACAGAAGAATCATCGCAACAATCCCCAGCATGGCATCAGGTATCCGTCGAGGATTGCCTACAGCGACTTGGCGTCAAACCTGGCGGGTTGACCAGCCACGAGGTCGAACGGAGGTTAAGCGACTACGGACCGAACCGCCTGGAACCGCCAAAACGGCGCAGCGGACTGGTGAGGTTCCTGCTGCAGTTTCACAACGTTCTGGTGTATGTGCTAATGGCGGCCGCGGCGGTAACCGGCTTCCTCGGTATGTTGGTCGATACCGCGGTGATCATTGGGGTAGTCGTGATCAATTCGATTGTCGGTTTCTTGCAGGAAGGCAAGGCCGAGCGGGCCCTGGAAGCGGTACGCGGCATGCTGTCACCGGATGCAACGGTGATGCGCAACGGTCAGCGGGTCACGGTTCCTGCCGAAGATCTGGTCCCCGGCGACTGGGTTCTGCTGGAGTCCGGCGACAAGGTGCCTGCCGATCTGCGCATAATCGATGCAGTCCGGTTGCAAATTGACGAGGCCATGCTCACCGGTGAATCGGTGCCTGCTTCCAAGAATACGGATGCGGTAGACGGCAATGCGTTACTCGGCGATCGTAGTTGCATGGCTTACTCCGGCACCTTTGCTACGGGTGGTCAGGGTAGTGGTATCGTGGTTGCCACTGCAGAAGCCACCGAGCTGGGGCGAATCAATGCCATGCTCACCGAGGTGCAGACGCTGGAAACCCCCCTGACCCAACAGATGGATCAGTTTGGCCGTTGGTTGACCGCGGCCATTCTGGTATTGGCCGGGTTGACGTTTGGTTTTGGCATGTTGACGCCGGATATGGACGGCCACAGCACGGTTGAACTGTTCATGGCAACGGTTGGCCTGGCGGTAGCGGCCATCCCTGAAGGCTTGCCGGCGATTGTCACCATCACCCTCGCGATCGGGGTCCAACGCATGGCCCGACGCAACGCCATCATCCGTCGGCTACCGGCGGTTGAGACCTTGGGTGCGGTGAGCACGATCTGTTCCGATAAAACCGGAACCCTGACCCGTAACGAAATGACCGTGCAAGCTGTCACCACGCCGAGCGGACGGGCGACGGTCACGGGAACCGGTTACGCGCCGGATGGCGAGGTGAGCAGTAATTCCGGCGACATGAGCGCGGTTATCGATTTAGCCAGGTCCGCGGTGCTCAGCAGTGATGCGGAACTGGCTGAAAATGACGGTCGCTGGAAGGTCGAGGGTGATCCCACCGAGGGTGCTCTGATAACCCTGGCGGCCAAAGCCGGTTTCGAGGCTGCCGAGATTCGATCGCAGTCATCCCGTCTGGATGTCATCCCGTTCGATCCGGATTATCGTTACATGGCGACCCTGAACCAATCGACCAATGGCAGCAAATGGATCAACATTAAAGGGGCACCGGAAGCTTTACTGATGCGTTGTAAGCCAGCGGATTCCAGGGACTTTGACACAAATTTCTGGTTGCGTGAGGTGGAGCAGATAGCGGCGCAGGGTATGCGTACCCTGGCCATCGCACGCAAGCGCGCGGCGGATGACAGCACAACCCTGGAGCATGCCGATATCGATAACGGACTGGAGTTGCTCGGGGTGGTCGGGATTATGGATCCACCGCGCGATGAGGCGATCGAGTCCGTCGCGGTCTGCCAGGAAGCAGGCATAGGGGTGAAGATGATCACCGGCGACCACGCCCTGACCGCGCGGGCGATTGCCGCGCAGATCGGCATCGGTAACGGCAAGGATGTGCTGACCGGAGCGGACCTGGAAAACCTGGACGATGACGAATTGCGCCAGGCGGTCGCCGATGTCAGTGTATTCGCGCGGACAGATCCGGAGCAGAAACTCCGCCTGGTCAACGCGCTGCAGTTGCGAGGTGAACTGGTGGCGATGACCGGTGACGGGGTTAACGATGCGCCGGCCCTCAAGCGTGCCGATGTCGGAACCGCAATGGGTATTAAAGGTACCGAAGTGGCCAAACAGTCGTCCGAGATGGTGCTGGCCGATGACAACTTCGCGTCTATTTCACAGGCGGTCAAGGAAGGTCGGACGGTTTACCAGAACCTGCGTAAATCGATCCAGTTTATTCTGCCAACCAACGGTGCGCAGGCCGGTGTGATCATCGCCGCGATCCTGTTTGGCCTGACCCTGCCGATCACCCCGGTACAGATCTTGTGGGTCAACATGGTGACCGCGGTGACTCTGGCATTGACCCTGGCGTTCGAACCGGCGGAACCGGATATTATGCGTCGACCGCCGCGTAACGCGAGTACGCCCATCCTCGATGGCTTCCTGCTGTGGCGTATCGCCCTGGTGTCCAGCGTGTTGATTGTGGGTACCGTCGGCGTGTTCCTGTGGGAGCTGCAGCGTGGTGAACCGCTTGAAGCAGCACGTACCGCGGCGATCAATGCCCTGGTCATGGGCCAGGTATTCTACCTGCTCAGCGTGCGTTACGACACCGCAGCCGGTTGGTTGCCGCAGAACCTGGGCGGTAATCGCTGGATCTACATGTCGATTGTGGCGGTGCTGGGGCTGCAGATGCTATTTACTTACTGGGGCCCGATGAACGGCCTGTTCGGAACCGCGTCCATCGATAGTCCGGCCTGGTTGCTGGCTGTCCTGGTTGGCTTGCTGGTATTCCTCGCGGTCGAGAGCGAGAAAGCGATCCGTCGACGCGGGGACAGCACCCGCAGAACGGTCCCCGGTCGCAAGCCTGCGCAAGTAGAGAGGTAACTGTTACGTGGACTACCGGCCCGTTAACGCCGGCCGGTAGTTCATGCAGTTAACGGGTTATGGATAGTTAGTCAGATATTAAAGGCAAATGAATTTGGGGTCAGATCAAATCTTTTGATACATTTAGCGCCCGATTGGTGGGCCATTAATACCACACTTCCTAATCACTCCTGATTCATCCGTATACAAATCATCGCTGTCAACATCGTCACTGATGTATTGATGCTCGCATACCTGATCTCTCACGCCGTCGATACCGTAAGACCAGGCTTTCCATGAAAAAAGATCTTCAGATTCATAGATAAACTCGTAACCCCAACCGTCCTGGGTAGAGTCAATTAGGTTTTCATCAACCAGCTCTTGTAATGGATCGGCATAATCCGCGTTCCCATCTCCATCTCTATCTGAATCCTTGAACAGGGCCTGTGCGGTAACAATACTCTTTAACTTGGATACGGTTCTACCGTAGCTTGCCTTGAACCGCGCCTTATTGATGCCAAACATCTTGGAATAACTGGGAATAGCAACAGCACTTAAGATTGCAACAATCGGATTCACCAGCAGCAACTCGATTGTCGTCGATCCACTCGTCTGGTTCCGGGCCCGGATGTTTCCCTGTTCATTTAGGATTTCGTCTTCCATTTCCGCAATTAGTGCATCCACCATGGTCTTGAACTCTTGCGGGCTGGCCTGGTAGCAAAGTTCATTCATCCGGTAAAAATCACGGCCGAATTTAACCAGGCTATCCGATGCTTCATTTTGATAATCCTGATATGTCGCGGCGAACAGAATACAGGAATCCCGCAGTGATAAACTGTCAATCCCCTGTCCCTGCAGATCAAGCGGCATGGTCCAGCTGCCATCCGCTTGTTGAAAACTCAACCGGGTGCCATCCCAGGCATGCTGGGCAACCTGACCATCGGGACCATGATCCCCCGGTGGACCCTGCAGCTCTGACGGTGGGCCTTTGGCTCCCTGCGGACCCTGGTCTCCTGCCGGGCCTGGAACTCCAATCGGACCAGCAAATCCCTGCGGGCCCTGGGCTCCCATCGGCCCGGGAATACCCATTGGTCCTTGCGGGCCATCCGGTCCAGCTGGCCCAGCAGGGCCATCAGCACCCTGCTTGCCCTGCACCCCGGCGATGCCGGGTTCTCCGGTTGGGCCCACCTCGCCAATCGTCAGCGCATAGGCAACGGTTCGATAAGTTCTGAACTTCCTGGATTTACTGACCCGCACCAG
>JAAUXZ010069498.1_pt1 | contig 21733 bp, 21 predicted proteins | sample 7278131 | NCBI WGS metagenome assembly JAAUXZ01 (sample SAMN14350119, study PRJNA611818) | marine sediment metagenome | isolation source: surface marine sediment (3m) | place: French Polynesia: Moorea | collected 2018-08 | reverse complement strand
TTCGACGATCGCGGCGATATGCTCCGGCACCTCCGAATTCACTTCCATGACCGGCTCGGGTTCGAGATTGCTGATTTTGTAAATCAGCGATTCGAGGCTGCCGGCCTTGTAGGGCGTGCGCCGCGCCAGCAGCGCGTACATGACCGCGCCCAGCGAGTAGATGTCGGATTGCGCGACCAGGCGTTTTTCCTCGGACAGCTGCTCCGGCGGCATGTACATCGGCGAACCCTGCACCTCGGTGTCGTGACCCTCGAAACCGACGTCGACATGGGCGATGCTGAAATCCATGATTTTGACTTCGCCGTCGTTGCTCAGCATGATGTTGCCGGGTTTGAGGTCGCGGTGGATGACACCCTGGCGATGCACATAGTCCAGGCCCTTGGCGCACTGGTACATGACATCGACGACCTGGTTGGTGGTCAACACCCGATCACCGGTGACATATTCCTGCAGGGTGTCGCCATCGACATACTCCATGACGATGTAATTCAAGCCGTCTTTCTGGCCGGCATCATACACCGCAACCACCGCGGGATGATGCATGCGTCCAGCGGAATAAACCTCGGCAAAGAATTCTTCGCGGTTTTTCTGCGCCTGCTGCGGGGTTTTTTCCTCCATCTCGTGCGCGACCTTGATCGCGACCGGTCTTTGCACGAACGGGTCATAAGCCTCATAGACCATGCCCATGGCACCTTTACCGAGGGTACGCTTGATTTCGTATTTACCGATATTGGTCGGCTTTGACGCTTTTTTTGCCATGTTTAAACTGCTTGTAATGCCCGGATCAGTTTTTGCTGGATTCCTTCGAACCCGCCGTTACTCATAAACACTATAGTATCGCCTTGTTTAGCGGTTTTGACCAGTAACCTTATGATTTTTTGAATATCGTCCACAATCTGCAGTTTCGCCGGATCCTTTGCATCCGCGAGTTGTTGCAAATCCCAGGACATTTGCTGGTTGTCATAGATCACGGCCAGGTCGGCCGCGGTGAAGGCGTCACCCAGGCTATGTTGATGAACACCCATCTTCATCGTATTGGAACGCGGTTCGAATACCGCAATCAGGCGACCGCGGGTTTGCGCCTTCAGCGCATCCAGGGTTAGCGTAATCGCGGTGGGATGATGGGCAAAGTCATCGATGATGTCGATCCCGTTGATGCTGGCCAACAGTTCCTGGCGGCGCTTGACCCCGTTGAATTCGGCCAACGCCGCTAACCCGGTCTCCAGTGGAACCCCGGCATGCTGGGCGGCGAGCAGGGCGGCACAGGCATTCAGCTGGTTGAAATGGCCGGTCAGGGTCAGTGCCTGCTCGGGAGCCTGATCATGACGCGGTTGCCTGATCCGCAGGCTGTCCGGGTCCAGTTGCAGGTCGGCATCCGGACCGGAGCCGAAACTGCTGGTGGCCGACCAACAACCCATCGCCAATACATCATCCAGGTGTTGATCCTGCTGCGGGTGGATCACCAGGCCGTTACCCGGCACGATCCGCAGCAGGTGATGAAACTGGGTCTTGATCGCATCCAGATCGGCAAAGATATCGGCGTGATCATATTCCAGGTTATTCAATATCAGCGTGCGTGGATGGTAATGCACAAACTTGCTGCGTTTATCGAAGAACGCGGTGTCGTATTCATCGGCTTCGATGACAAAAAAAGGCGACTCCCCGAGCCGGGCCGAGCTGTCAAAGTTCAGGGTCATGCCGCCGATTAAATAACCCGGGTTGAGATTGGCATAGTCGAGGATCCATGCCAGCATGCTGCTGGTGGTGGTTTTACCATGGGTCCCGGCAACCGCCAGTACCCAGCGATCTTTCAACAGGTGCTCATACAACCACTGTGGACCGGAGATATAGGGTAGGTTTTGCTCGAGGATGGCCTCGATCTGCGGATTGCCACGCGACATCGCGTTGCCCACCACGTACAGGTCGGCGTCGGGATCGAGCTTGTCAACCGTGTAACCCTGATGAATCCGGATCCCGGCCTGTTCCAGCTGGGTGCTCATCGGTGGGTAGACATTGGCATCCGAACCCGAGACCTGGTAACCCAGTTCACGCGCCAACATCGCAATGCCGGCCATAAAGGTGCCACAGATACCGAGGATATAAATATTCATGCAAACAGGGTAAGCAATAACAGCTCGTATAACAAAAAATAATTGAAGCTAAGGAAGCCGGCAGTCAGGGTTCTGATCTCAAACGAGCGTTTGAACACCAGTGAAATCACCGCCAGATTCCAGAACAGTAATAACAGGTTCAACTGTAACACCAACGGGTCGATCGGTTCATCAGGTTGGACTTCCGGCAGCAGATACATGATCGGCAGACCAACGATACTGACGATCAGGTTAACCCCGATCAATGCCGATAGCGTCTGCAACAGGCGTTCGCTTTTATGGCTGAATCTCAACATCGCATAACTGATCGCATACAGCAGCAATATTTCAACCATGACCTGGGCCAGGATCGACGGCAAACTGCGAAGTTCGTGTAACAACAGGAAGCCGACCAGGCTATAGGCGATTACGGTCAGCAGGATGCAGGTATGGCTGTATGGCAGGCTGGCCGGGGATGAGCGAAACAGGCTGATTCGTAGATATTGCTGCAGGCAATATAACCATTGTGAGAGCAGGGAATGCACTGGCGCTGGGGTCACTTCATGCAGCCAGCAGCTGCTGGATCGACGCCAACAGCCTGGTAGCCGAGTTATAGTCGACCTTGATGTCGTGACGGCGGCCGGCGGTTTCCAGCACGATGCTGGGAAAGCTGTTGACCCCGATCGCAGACACCTGCTGCAGTTCCTGCTCTAACAGCTGCTGAATACGGGGTGCTGTCATCAGTTCAACAAACGCGTCAGACTGAAGGCCGATGGCAACGGCCACCTCGGTCAGGGTATCCAGGTCAGAGGGATTTTTTGCCTGCAGGTAATAGGCCTGTTGGATGCCGTAAGTCATCTCATCTTCCTTGTCCGCCAGTTCGCGCGCCGCGATCACCGCCCGACACGCCGGGTAGGTAGAGCGACGCGGGGTATTGTCACGCCAGAAATCAAAGTTGAATTCGGTACCCGGGATGACCTGTTGGATGCGCTGCCAGGTGGCCTGCAGCTTGTTGCGCAGGTCCTGCGGCATGGGTACATCGCTGTCGGGGGCCAGGCCACCCACCCAGCTGACCAGTTGCAGCCCCGGTGGTAACTGCTGTGTTAGCTGCTGCCACACCGGGCGAAATCCCCAGCACCAGCTGCACATTGGATCATGCACGTAATACAGGCGAGCGTCAGCGATTTGATTCATGTCGCAAATATGATTAAGCAGGTGAACAAAAACAATGAGTTGACAGCCTCATTTCGCTATACTCTCGCGCTCGTTGTCGTGAGTGGTCGAATATTCTATGAGTCAGTTAACGCAATACGATGTTAGCACCTTTCAATCTTTGATTCAGGCTTTGCAGGAGTTCTGGTCCGGGCACGGTTGCGTGGTCATGCAGCCGCTGGATATGGAGGTCGGGGCCGGTACCTTCCATCCGGCTACTTTCCTGCGGGCGATAGGCCCTGAGCCCTGGCGTGCGGCCTATGTCCAGCCCAGTCGACGCCCGACCGATGGCCGCTATGGGGAAAATCCCAACCGCCTGCAACATTATTACCAGTACCAGGTGCTGCTGAAGCCGAGCCCGGAAAATATCATGGAACTCTACCTGGACTCTCTGCGTGCGATGGGCTTCGACCCACTGGTGCATGATATCCGTTTCGTCGAGGATAACTGGGAATCACCGACCCTGGGTGCCTGGGGCCTGGGCTGGGAAGTCTGGTTGAATGGGATGGAAGTCACCCAGTTCACCTATTTTCAACAGGTCGGTGGCCTTGAATGCCGACCGGTCTCCGGCGAGATCACCTATGGCCTGGAACGCCTGGCGATGTACATCCAGGGTGTAGAGAGCATTTTTGACCTGGTCTGGACGCGGGGTCCGCAGGGCGACGTAACCTATGGTGATGTGTTCCACCAGAACGAGGTTGAACAGTCGACCTATAACTTCGAGCATGCCGATACCGATGAATTGTTCCACTGGTTCGACGTCTGTGAACGCGAGGGCCAGAAACTGATCGAGGCCCAACTGGCCTTGCCGGCTTATGAACAGGCGATGAAAGCCTCGCATACCTTTAATCTGCTCGACGCGCGGCATGCGATTTCGGTCACCGAACGCCAGCGCTTCATTCTGCGCGTGCGCAGCCTGGCGCGTGGAGTGGCTGAGGCTTACTACCAGTCACGCGAAGAGCTTGGCTTCCCGCTGGTCAAGGACCAGGCAGGTGCGGCATGAGCGATTGCCTGATCGAGCTCGGTACCGAGGAGCTGCCGCCGAAGGCGCTGCTGAACCTGTCGCAAGCATTTACCGATGGCATGCAACAGCGTCTGCAGGAGGCGGGTCTGGCGGTAACCGAGGTGGAACCTTACGCCACCCCGCGGCGCCTGGCGCTGTTACTCAGGGATGTCCCCTTGCGCCAGCAGGATCAGGTCGTGGAAAAACGCGGACCGGCATTGGCCGCGGCATTTGACGCCGATGGCAACCCGACCAAGGCGGCCCAGGGCTTTGCCCGTTCCTGCGGGGTCGAGGTGGCCGAGCTGGAACAGAGAGAGACCGATAAAGGTACCTGGCTGTATTACCAGCATATGCAGAAGGGCCAGGCCCTGGTTGACCTGTTGCCGGACATTCTGGCCCAGGTACTGGCCGCACTGCCGATACCCAAGCGCATGCGCTGGGGCGATCGGGCGGATGAATTCGTGCGTCCGGTGCACTGGCTGGTGATGCTGCTGGATGAAAAGGTGATCAAGGCCAATATCCTCGGCACCGAGGCAGGCAACCAGACCTATGGTCATAGGTTCCATGCCCCGCAGGCGCTGGAGATTACCCGCGCCGCGGATTACCCGCAGATGCTCAACAAGCAGGCGTTTGTCATCGCTTCCTTCGACGAGCGCCGCAGCCTGATCCGTGAGCAGGTGGAAAAAACCGCGGCCGAACTCGGCGGCCGGGTGCAGATCGATGAAGAGCTGCTGGATGAAGTCACCGCCCTGGTCGAATGGCCACAGGCGATCAGCGGGCGTTTCGATGAAGCATTTCTCGAGGTTCCACCCGAGGCCCTGGTCACCACGATGCAGGACAATCAGAAATACTTTGCGGTATTCGATGACCAATCCAGGCTGTTGCCGTATTTCATCACCGTCGCCAATATCAAAAGCAGCGATCCAAAAACGGTTTCCAGTGGTAACGAGCGGGTCATTCGTCCTCGCTTTGCTGACGCCAAGTTCTTCTGGGAGCAGGACCGCAAAGTAACCCTGTCGTCGCGCCTGCAGAGCCTGGAAAATGTCATTTTCCAACAACAGCTGGGCACCATCGCCGACAAGGTGATCCGGATCCGCCTGTTGGCCGGTTTTCTCGCCGACAGCATGGCTACCGATGTCTCGGCCAGTGAACGGGCGGCGGAGCTGTGTAAATGCGACCTGATGACCGACATGGTTGGCGAGTTTCCCAAGCTGCAGGGCATCATGGGCAAGTACTATGCGCTGCATGACGGCGAGGACGAGCTCGTGGCCAACGCGATCGAGCAACATTACTGGCCGCGTTATGCCGGCGATGCGGTACCGCACGAGGCCTGTGGCCAGTTCGTCGCCATCGCCGATCGGATCGATACCATGCTCGGTATTTTCGCCATCGGCCAGAAGCCCAGCGGTGACAAGGACCCATTCGGCCTGCGGCGTGCCGCCCTGGGTATTATCCGTATCATGATCGATAACGAGTTGCCGATGGACCTGAAAACCCTGAGCGACAAAGCGGTGGTGGGGCTGGCGGATAAACTCGATGCGAGTTCGGTGGTGGACGAGCTGATCGACTACATCTTCGATCGCCTGAAGGCCTATTATCACGACCAGAACGTGCGTTACGATGTGGTCGATGCGGTGCTCGCGCGCAAGCCGATGGTATTGACCGACCTCAACAATCGGGTCATGGCGGTCACCGAGTTTCTCGATGACGAGGCCGCCCAGGCCCTGGCCGCGGCCAACAAGCGCATCAGCAATATCCTCAAGAAACAGCAGCAAGCAGTGACGGCAGAGGTCAACGAGGCGTTGTTGCAGGAAGAGGCAGAGCAGGAACTGTATAAACACCTGTGCCGGATCGAGACTATCGCCCTGGCCCATTTTGACGGTAATGAATACCTGTTCGGGCTTAAGGCCCTGGCCAGTCTGCGCCACGATGTCGATCGTTTCTTCGATGATGTCATGGTCATGGTCGAGGATGAACAGCTGCAGATGAATCGCCTGGCATTGCTACAAAAATTGGCGAATAACTTTTTGCGGGTGGCGGATTTTTCCAGATTACAGACCCAGTAAAACCAAACCCTTGGGTTAAGGATTCTTGCTGGCGGCTGGCTTATCGGCAACTGACTCAGATAACAAAATGCACAATCAACAATCACTCCGTTGGCGTCTTTATCTGCTGTTTCTGGCATTGCGCAGCATCCTGTTCTGGTTGGTGTTCATGCCCAGTGTCATCTTCTTTGCCCTGCTGTTGACCCTGGTATTTTTCACCTCGCTGGATTTCAAGATCCTTCTGATCAGGTCCTGGATCAATCTCAACCTGTTCTGCCTTAAGTATATCTGTGGCCTGGATTACCAGATCGAAGGCCTGGAGAATATTCCAGACCATGGCTTCATTGTCATGAGTAAGCATGCCTCGACCTGGGAGACCATCGCCCTGCAGAAGTTTTTTGCGCCGATGGTTTGGGTGGTCAAACGCGAGCTCCTGCATGTGCCATTTTTTGGCTGGGGACTATGGTCGATGGATGCGATCGCGATCAACCGTGGCACTGGTCGCCAGGCGATCAAGCAATTGACCGACCAGGGCATTGCGCGCATGCGCGAGGGGCGCATCGTGATGCTGTTTCCGGAGGGAACCCGGGTGCTGCCCGGCCAATACAAACCGTTCAAACTGGGCGGAGCGATTCTCGCCCACGATTCCGGGCATGCAATTCTGCCGATTGCACACAATGCCGGTGAATTCTGGCCCCGACATAGCCTGATCAAATGGCCGGGCACGATCAAGGTGGTGATCGGTAAACCGATCGAGCCGGGCGATGATGCACCGGAGCAGATTATCAAGCGGGTGGAGGAATGGGTGCTGGGAACCTGCGAACAGATCAGTGATCAAAAACAGTTACAGCGCTTAGGTCTAGTCCAGCCCGATTGACCGGCTCTAACGCTCGCTCAGGGGTGAATTCCCTGTTTCGCTGATGCCGGTTGGCTATAATCCCCGGCATGCCTAGAGGAAACGCCATGCGGTATCTGTTTAAACTTTCCATGTTGCTATTACTCGGCCTGCTGGTCTCCTGTAGTGACGATAAGGAAGATTACCTGATCAGTGGCTGCGGTATCGATCAGCAGAATCAGTTCGTCCACGAAGTGATGCTGGATACCTACCTGTGGTACCAGGAAGTCGAGCCCCAGATCGACTATGCCGATTTCAGCTCCCCGCAGCAATTGCTGGAGTTTCTGCGCTACCAGGAACGTGATAGCAGTTTCTCTTACATCACCTCGGCCGAATCCTTTGACAGCCTGTACCAGGAAGGGCAATACGTCGGTTATGGCTTTTCACCGATTCTGCTGGCGAATGATGGCACCGCCTGGATTCGTTATGTATTTGATGATTCCCCGGCAGGACAGGCGGGTATCGAGCGGGGCGATCAGATCCTCTCGATTGACGGAGAGCTGGTGGAGACCCTCACGGTGGATGACTGGGAGGACATTTTCGGTCCGGCCGAAATCGGTTATCCGCTTGACCTGGTGGTGGGTAAAGCCGATGCCTCGACCCTGGGTATCAGCCTGGAAAAAGCCCTGGTCAATATCAATACCGTGCTCCACCAGGAAGTCCTGTCCAATGGTACTGAGGATGTCGGTTACCTGGTTTTCAATAGCTTCTTATCCACCTCGCGGCCCGAATTGCATGCGGCCTTCAATGATTTCAACGATGCCGGGGTGACCAAACTGATCCTCGATCTACGCTACAACGGTGGCGGCAGTGTGGCGATCGCCAATGAACTTGCCAGTTACCTGCAGGCGGTCAGTGACAGCAACCAGGATTTGTTCACCCGCCTGGTCTACAACGACAAGCAGCAATCGAGTAACCAGAACTACTTCCTGCGCCCATTGACCGGTGCCTTGAATCTCGAGCAGTTGATCGTGATCACTTCCGGTTCGACCTGCTCGGCCAGTGAAATGATCGTCCATGGATTGAGTCCCTATCTCGATGTCAGGACCGTTGGCAGTACCACCTGTGGCAAACCGGTGGGCATGAACGCTTACCGTTTCTGTGACAACATGCTGGTGCCGGTGACCTTCGCGGTGGCGAATAAAGACGACGTGGACAATGATACGGTCGGCGATTATTTTGCCGGGCTGCCGGCCCAGTGCGCTGCGGACGATAACCTGGCGCTCGACTTCGGTAATGTGACCGATCCGATGCTGGCCGAGGCGTTGTATGTGAGCGCCAATGGCAGCTGCCAGCCGCTGGCTGCCCGCAGCACACCACGGTCTTACCGCGATATCTATGATGCCGGTTCACTGCGCGGGGTTATAGGTGCATATTAGGCACAGCCTTGATATTCTCGGGCCACGTTTTGCGCTGTCCTGATAGAGACTTGATGAGTTGAGTCGTGTTTGATCGGTCCCGACTTTACCTGCTGCTTCTGCTGCTGGTGCCTACTGCAGCCCCGGCTTATTGGACCGGTATCGCCGCCTTTTTCGGCGAGGGCGAGAGCGACTGGCAGTTCAGCAGCAACGTGCAACAGGCGACCCACCGCTATTATGGCCTGCGGATCGAGGAAAACAGTGATGTCGACGTCCGCATCGGCGCTAGTGGCGGTTTCTTCAGTTTGCGCTTACGCGATCCACTGAACCCGGCGTCGAGCGAGAAATTTGATGGAGAATTCCTGTCCTTTTATCTACGCTGGCCGGTAAGCCTGACCCAGAGAGTCACTCTGCATAGCCAGTTGAATTACCAGTTCAACCAGGGCAATAGTTTCAATGACATGGGCGATGAGGAGGATCAGATCGACTGGAGTGAACTGTCCCTGCGCCTGGGTCTCGGCCTGCAACTCGGCAGATTGACCATTCAGCCTTACATTCTGCAGCGTTCGCTTGACGGTGACGTGACGATAAACGACCTGACCAGTCGCTTTGACCTGGTCGAACAAAGCCGCCAGGGCCTGATCATCGACTACCAGGTCGAGTCGAACGCCTATATCCGTCTGGCGACCGGGATGCAGGACCGGCAGTCGGTATATTTCGGCCTGGTCACTGAGTATTAGTTAAAAATCAGGCAAGCATTTATACTCGGCGATAACTTAATCAGTCAGGATACCCAGATGTCCTCTGCCGTCAGTCGAGTTCCCGCCGCTGCCAGCGCTGCCGCGCTGGAACATTTTTCCCGCTTGCTCGAATTTGAAACCGATTGCTGGGATGTGCACCATGCCATGACCAACGATCGTCAGGATTTTGTCCTGCTCGATGTGCGTTCCGAACAGGCTTTCGCCGAGGGTCATGTTGATGGGGCAGTGAGCCTGCCGCACCAGAAGATAACCGAGCAGAACCTGGCCGGCTATCCGGCCGACAGCCTGTTCGTGGTTTACTGTGCCGGTCCGCATTGCAATGGCACCGAGAAGGCGGCGATTCGTCTGGCGAAGCTGGGGCGACCGGTGAAGAAGATGATAGGGGGGGTGACCGGGTGGTTGGATGAGGGGTTTGAGTTGGTTAGTTGATTCTGGGCCGAAATTATGCGTCGATAAATTTTTTGATTGGAAAGATTTCACACGCACCGCTTTCCTTGCTCCGTAGTATTTTTCTCGCAAGCGTGCGACCTACTTCTTTTCAACAGCAAAAAGAAGTAGGCAAGAAATGCCGCCCCGACCAAGCCCTTGATTATTCCGGGCGTCCTGCCCTCCACCCTTCGGGCCGCACTGCGTGCGTTCAAAATTGTTCCAGACAATTTTGTCGTCAAAAGCGCGGCCAAATCGGGGTCGGTCCAGACGCGGGTCCAACCGCGACTGGACCTAAAACGGCGTCCCTCGGCTTTAACTCCTGCAATGAATTCCGGCCTGCGCCGGAATGACTAGATTTTGGGTTTAGGTTTTTTCTCCCCGTCAGTGAGTGCCGAAAATAGGCGGATTTTGCAGGGTCAGCGCACAGGGACGTGCGCTGAGGGGCGCCTGAGCAGGGATGCGAATCGACCCGTGCCCTGCAAAATCCGTCTATTTTCGGGTAGCCGCAGGCCACTCGGTGTGGGGCGGCATTTCTTGCCTACTTCTTGTTGCTGTAGACAAGAAGTAACTCGCACACGCACTCGTCAGTCACTACGAGAGAACGGGCAGCTTTTAAGTGCGAAATCCATCCACAGTGAGTTGCTAACCCCTAAAACCCCAACATCTCCAAATCCACCCCTATCTGCATCCCAATAACCTTAAACTTCTCCCCCATCTCCCCCGGCAGGGTCAAGGTTTTCACTTGCTGCGCATATTCCATCTGCTGAATATCGTCCAGGTCAGCCTGCTGCATCAGTTCCAGCAGGCCATTACCGATTAAGAACGCGGCCTGGGTGATCAGGCCGTTAACGTCAAAGCCCGCGGCCAACGCCGCCTCGGCGAAGGCATCGAAATCGACGAAGGCGGTGATGTCCTGCAAGCCGGGATAAATTAACGGGTCAGGGTGCGCGCGATGCTGGTAAAAACACATCAAGCTGCCTGAACTGCGCTGAGGGTGATAATACTGTGCCTGTTCATAACCATAATCGATCAACAGGATCACGGCTTGCTCACAGCTCTCGGCCAGGCTGTTACACCAGGGTGCATAGTTCAGATTAATTTCAGTGCAATAATCCTGTGGCAATCGATCAACCTGGTCCAGGTGTTGGATAAAGTCGACTGCGGCAGACTCGCGGGTAAATTCTCGCCAGACAAATCGTTGTCCATCAAAGCCAACACCCAGCTCGATCCAGTCCTGGTGCTTGACCACGACATTGACCGGCATCGCATCCAGTACTTCGTTACCGAGCACCAGTCCGTTGAAGCTCTGTGGCAGCTGGTCCAGCCATTCGATGCGGGCGTAATCCTGCCCGGATAACTCCTGCTGCAGGAATTGTTGCTGACGTTGTTGCAGGTCCGGGCTGGGTTCAAGAATCCGGTAAGCCCGCCAGGCACAATCCAGATCATTGAGACGGTGAATGACATCCCGGCATAACTTGCCGCTGCCGGCGCCGAATTCCAGGATCACCGGTTGCAGTCCCTGCTTGAACAGGTCGGCGGCATGATTGGCCAGGGTCTGACCGAATAACGGCGAAAGTTCCGGTGCGGTGATGAAATCACCCTCGGCACCGAACTTGCTGGACCCGGCGGCATAATAACCCAGCCCAGGTGCATACAGGCACAGTTGCATGTAATCGCGAAAAGAGATCACTCCATCAGCCTGGTCGATCGTATCGACGACGAGTTCCACCAGGCGCGCGCTATGCTCGATCTGCTCGGCGCTCGGCACTGGCAACTCGGGACTGGAATGATATGATGACACTAATTCGATCTCTTTTAGTCGCAGGAAAGCACGCAATGATACTGACCGGAAAAACCGCCCTGATCACCGGCGCCGCACGCCGCATCGGCGCGCAAACCGCCCAGACTCTACATGAAAATGGCGCCAACATCATCATCCATTACGGCTCTTCGGCGGATGAGGCCCAGCAACTGGTGGACCAGCTCAGGGCCAAGCGCAAGGGCTCCGCCGCGCTGATGCAGGCCGACCTGCTGAACCTGGATGAAGTGCATCAGCTGGCGCTGGATGCGTTCAATGTCTTCGACGGGTTGGATATCCTGGTCAACAATGCCTCGACCTTTTACCCGACTCCACTCGGTGAGATCGATGCGGATAACTGGGATGACCTGATGGGCACCAATATCAAGGCGCCGCTGTTCCTGTCCCAGGCCTGCTACCCGGCGCTGAAACAAAGCCGCGGCAATATCATCAACATGGTCGATATCCATGCCCGCTCGCCGCTCAAGGACCATATCACCTATTCCTGCGCGAAGGCGGCCAAGGCGATGTTGACCCGTTCACTGGCGCTGGAGATGGGACCGGAGGTGCGGGTCAATGGCATTGCCCCGGGCGTTATCCTGTGGCCGGAACAGGAAGCCGGCCAGGAAACCCCGGAACAAAAGGAAATTCTGCAGCAAGTCCCATTGCAGCGTATCGGCCATCCGCAAGATATTGCGAATACGATTATGTACCTGCTGACCACCGAATACATCAATGGCCAGATTATTACCGTCGATGGTGGACGCCAGCTGTTTTAACCCAAGCTGGTCACCTGCCCGACAGAATGTCATTGCGAGGAGCACGGCAACATGGCAATCTCGCGCTTGATTTCAACTTTGCAGTCAATCCATGAGTCAGTACTGGACCGATATCGTCAGCCAGCTTGAGCCCTATGTTCCCGGCGAGCAGCCGCGTGACCAGCAATACGTCAAGCTCAACACCAACGAGAATCCTTACCCGCCATCACCGCGAGTGATCGAGGCGATCGACAGCTATGACAAGGACCGGCTGAAACTCTACCCGGACCCGGAATCCACCGCCCTGCGCGAGGCGTTGGCCCAACGTTTCGAGGTGCAGAGCGATAATGTATTCGTCGGCAACGGCTCCGATGAAGTGCTGGCACATAGCTTCCAGGCCTTTTTCAAACAGGATCGGCCGTTGCTGTTCCCGGATATCAGTTACAGCTTTTACCCGGTATACTGCGGGCTGTACCAGATCGATTACCAGACCATCCCGCTCAAGGCTGATTTCAGCATCGATATCGATGATTACCAGATCGACAATGGCGGCATCATCTTTCCCAATCCGAATGCACCGACCAGCCTGTTAATGCCGCTGGAGCAAATCGAGTCGCTGTGCCAGAACAATTCCTCTGTGGTTATCGTCGATGAGGCCTATGTGGATTTCGGCGGTGAATCGGCTATCCCGCTGACGAAACGTTACGACAACCTGCTGGTCACCCACAGTTTTTCCAAGGCACGCAGCCTGGCTGGCCTGCGCCTGGGATATGCGATCGGTCACCGCGACCTGATCGAGGCGCTGAACCGGATCAAGAACTCGTTCAATTCCTATCCGATCGATTCGATTGCCCAGACCGCGGCGCTGGCCTCGCTGGCGGATGAAGACTATTTCCGCCAGAGCAGTGCCAGGATCATCGCCACCCGGGAAGCCATGACCCGGCAACTGACGGGCCTCGGCTTCGAGGTTTTGCCCTCTGGGGCCAACTTCGTGTTTGCGCGCCATCAATCGATGGCCGCCGAACAGCTCTACCTGCAACTCAAGGCCAAAGGAGTATTGGTGCGTTACTTCAACAAGCCCAGAATCGATAATTATCTGCGTATTACCGTGGGTACCGATGCAGAAGTGGCGACCCTGATCAGCAAACTGAAAGAATTGCTATAAAAAAAGTCCCGGAACATGTCCGGGACCCAATGGCCCTCTCCATACTAATGGGCTGAGTGAATAGTTCTTTAACGACCTAGTGCCCGTCATCCACCGAGCGGTTATCCTTGAATGTTCGCCAGCCGCTGATCATGGTACTGACTAGGCTCTGGCGCGACATGATGTCTTCGCGGATTGCGACATAGACATGAATCATGACGAAACAAATCATCACCCACATGACGGCGTGGTGCCAGGTATGCACATCCTGGCTCTGGCCGAATAACGGGATCACCCAGGAACTGAACAGGGTGTACTGCCAGCTGTCATAACCGGTACCCTCGCCGTACAGCGCAAACCCGGTCACGATCATGAAGAGCACTATCCACACAAACAGGATATACATGGCCAATACCGCCAGTGGATTGTGCCCGATGTACTTACGCGGTTCCTTGGTTAAAAAGAAATACCACTTGGTTTCATGCCAGACACCTCCCCACCATTCCCGATTGAATATTGGTGGCATGAAAAGCTGTCTGGCATGCTCATTGCCGGCAAATGCCCAGTAAATGCGGAACAGGAATCCAATCGCGAAGATATAGCCCGCGGTAAAATGGACGAAGCGGATATACCCCATCAGATAATGGTCACTGGCTTCCCCTGACATCGTCGGTAACGGGCTACCGATAAAATAACCCGTCACACATAACACGATGATGGAGAAGGCATTGATCCAGTGCCACAGTCGCAGTGGTGCCTCGTAGACATAAACCGCCGGCTCGTTATGGGGTTTGGTTGCCATCGTAGTCATAACACTCTCCTCCTAGCTGCCGATCGGACTGGTAGTCACGGATGCCAACTCTTCACCGTCTTCACTCATGACATGCGTCGAGCAGGCCAGGCAGGGATCGAAGCTGTGGATATTGCGCAGAATCTCCACCGGTTCTTTGGCCACCGCAACCTTGGTGTTCATCATCGAGGCTTCGAAGGCACCAATGTTGCCGGCCTCATCCCGGGGCGAACCATTCCAGGTGGTCGGCACCACGCACTGGTAGTTATCGATCTTGGTATCCTTGATCTTGATCCAGTGCCCGAGTGCTCCGCGCGGCGCCTCGGTAAATCCAACCCCCTTGGCCTCGCTTGGCCAGTCGGCCGGATCCCACATCTCGCCACTGTGGGTGGATGAATCACCATTCTTGATGTTGGTCATCAGCTTATCGAAGAAATAAAGCTGCTTGTCCGCGGCCCACTGCGCCTCCAGGGCGCGCGCGGCGGTTCGACCGAGGGTTGAGTACAGCGCGGTAACCGGTACGTCCAGCGTCTTCAATACCAGCTCGATCTGCTCGGTGATCTCCTTGTCACCCTTGGCATAACCGATGATGTAGCGGGCCAGCGGCCCCACCTCCATCGCATGCCCACGCCAGCGTGGCGCCTTGATCCAGGAATAACTGGCCGATTCATCCAGTTCCTCGATATTCTGGCTGGTGCCCTTGGCGCTGCTGACATCGAACTGCGGATCGGTCACACCATCCCAGGGGTGCAGGCCCTTGACCCCGTCCGGATACTTGTACCAACTGTGCGGGACGAATTCCTGTACCTGCTCGGGATCGGTCAGATCGACATCATGCACCTTGCTCAGATCACCATTGATGATCGCACCGCTCGGCATCATCAGGTTGGCCGGTGAGTAATCATTGGCCCGATCCGGAATATCGCCGTAGGCCAGAACATTCTGACTGGACAGACCGCCGCCGTACAACCAGCCCTTGTAGAACTGGCCGATTGCCAGGATATCCGGGATATAAACGTTCTTGATAAAGGTCTGGCTGTCCTTGAGGATCTGGTGCACCTGGTTCAGATTAACCATGTTCAATGCGCCCACGCCGCCGGTACCATCGACATTGATCGGACAGGGCACCCCACCAACGGTCCAGTTGGGATGGGTGTCCTTGCCACCGAAGATGGTGCGGGTTTTCATGATCTCCTTCTGAAAATCCAGGGCCTCCAGGTAATGGGTCACCGCCATCAGATCAGCTTCCGGTGGTAATAAATAGGCCGGGTTAGTCCAGTAACCGTTACGGAACGGACCCAGCTGACCGGACTCGACAAATTTTTTCAGGCGATTCTGCACATCGCGGAAATAACCTGGCGAGGAATTGGGATGATTCGGCGATACCTGTTGCTGTAAGGCCGAGGTCGCCTTGGGATCGGCCTTCAGGGCATTGACCGGGTTGACCCAGTCCAGCGCATGCAAATGGTAGAAGTGCACCAGGTGATCATGCACCTGCAGTGACAATTGCATGATATTACGGATCGAATTGGCATTTTCCGGAATATTGATGCCCAGCGCATCTTCCACCGCGCGTACCGAGGTCAACGCATGGGTTCCGGTACAAACCCCGCAGATGCGCTGGACAAACGCCCAGGCGTCGCGTGGATCACGCCCTTTCAGAATTACTTCCAGGCCGCGCCAGATGGTGCCACTGGATACCGCGTTGGTGATGATGTTGTTTTCATCGATATTGACCTCGGCCCGCATATGGCCCTCGATGCGGGTGACCGGATCGACCACCACGCGCTGGCCGGATGTATCTAATTTATAACCGTTCGGAGTATTAACAATGCTCATTATTCCTCGTCTCCTTTCTGTTGGGTACGTTTCAGCGCGGATACCGCGGCGTGTGCAGCAACGGCACCACCGACCAGGCCGGCGGCACCCATGCCGATCTCATCGGCATTCGACTCGATACCAAACTGGTTGATATCGCTCAGGCGGTCATAGAACCCACCCTTGTCCCAGAAACCATCTTCCGAGCAACCGATGCAGGGGTGCCCGGACTGGATCGGGAACGACAGGCCGCCATTCCAGCGAATGGTGGAACAGGCGTTATAGGTGGTCGGCCCCTTACAGCCCATCTTGTACAGGCAGTAGCCCTGGCGCGCGCCCTCGTCATCCCATTGCTCGACGAATTGACCGGCGTCGAAATGTGGCCGCCGGTAACACTTGTCATGGATGCGCTGGCTGTAAAACATCTTGGGCCGGCCCTGGCGATCCAGAGTTGGCAGTTGTTCAAAAGTCAGCATATAGGTAATGACCGCGGTCATTACTTCGGCGATCGGTGGACAGCCGGGCACCTTGATGATTGGGGCATTGCCAATATCGGGAACCTTATGGATCGGCGTGGCCCCGGTCGGGTTGGGTTTGGCCGCCTGCACACAACCCCAGGATGCACAGGAACCCCAGGAGATGATCGCCATCGCGTCCTTGGCCGCGGCACGTAATTGCGCGGTATAAGGTTTACCGCCGACGATACATGACATGCCGCCGGTAACATCCTGTTCAAGGCCCGGGTTGCCCTCACAGGCGAGGATGTATTTGCCCTTGTGCTCGGCGATAACCTCATCCACGATGGCTTCGGCCTCGTGCCCGGCCGAGGCCATGATCACGGAATCGTAATCCAGCGAGATCATCGACAGGATCACATCCTTGGCCAATGGATGACCGGAACGGATAAAGGATTCCGAGCAGCAGGTACATTCCAGTCCATGCAACCAGAGTACCGGGATGCGAGGTTTATTTTCCATCGCATGGGCGATTTTACTGGCATAGATCGGACTCAAGCCCATGGCTGCAGCCGTCAGACTGCAGAATTTCAAAAAGCTGCGACGGGTTATCCCCTGCCGGCGCATCACGTCATAAAACGTATCAGTCATAAATCACTCCTGGTTGCGGGTCATGTAGTACGCAGTGACATAGCAGCGATGATGCCAAGCTACTAATCACCCATAGATTCAAGCACTTGGATAAAATCGACCGGGATAAACAACAGCAGCGAGTGGAAACATTTCTTGCTATTTATGGTTTATTTATGGAAACTTTGTTTTCGCATAAAAATATTTTATTTTGTTATTTGTTGATTATTTGATTTACTATAAATACTAAAAACGTAAATTTACTTACCATTTTTAAGGAAATTAACAAAATAATGGCAAAACAAACCCTGATCCTCGGCATCGGCAACATCCTCTGGGCAGACGAAGGCTTTGGCGTGCGTGCGGTGGAGCAACTCAACCGGCTATACCAGTTCGAGCCATCGGTGCGCCTGATGGATGGCGGTACCCAGGGTATTTACCTGGTGCAGTATGTAGAGCAGGCCGAGGTCCTGGTGGTATTCGATGCAATCGATTACGGCCTCGAACCGGGCACGATCAAACTGATCGAGGGCGATGATGTCCCCAAGTTCATGGGCGCCAAGAAGATGAGCCTGCATCAGACCGGTTTCCAGGAGGTGTTGGCGATGGCTGAAATGCTGGGCCGCTACCCGCAACATTTGTTACTGGTTGGCGTACAACCAGTCCAGCTGGAGGATTACGGCGGTAGTCTGCGCGAGAAAACCCGGCAACAGATCGAACCGGCCATCGAGGCCGCGCTCGACTGGCTGCAGCAGTTTGATATTACCGCCAGCAAGCGCCAGCAGCCGCTAACCAACGAGGATTCACTGGCCGGGCGTGAAGTCAATCTTGAGCATTATGAACAACAGCGCCCAAGCGCCGACCAGGCCTGTCGAGTCGGCGATGAAAGGGTTTTGCAGTCAGCGGATTACCAGGTGGCCTACCGCCCTCACCCGCTGGACCCGGAAAACAGCATCAGCTGCGATGTCGACCATCGAGGTAAGTACGGAGAAACGATTTAAATGGAAGCCTCAACCAAGACAGGATTTTTTCACGAGAACAAGGACGCAGCGCGCGCAGATCCGCAGTGTATAAAGACATACATGAGGAATCGAGCACGATGCGGACGCCGTTATCGTGGAAAAAGACGGCTTGGGGAGGTTTCCTGATGTGTATCGGCATTCCTATGCAGGTGATCGAATCAGGCTTCGGATATGCCCGCTGCGAGGGCATGGGGATGACGCGCGAGGTGGAAACCCTGCTGGTCGGCGAGCAACCGCCCGGCACCTGGCTGCTGGTATTCCTTAACAGCGCGCGCGAGGTGCTCAGCGCCGCGGATGCGAAAAAAATCAGTGACGCGGTGCAGGCCGTCGACCTGGTCATGCAAACCTCCGCCAACATCAATATTAACAACCTCGATGCCCTGTTTGCCGATTTAATCGAGCGCGAGCCGCCAAAACCGGCGTCCCTGCTTGCGCTCGAACAAGACCGTGAAAAAACACCCGATAGAGGATAACACCATGCCATCACCATTGATCGAAAACATGATCGAACAATACAACTACCCGCTCGTCGATGAACAGAGCCTCGAAACGTTTATCCAATCGCATCAGGAATGCGTTCTGTTTTTAACCGAAAACCCCGAACGTTTTCCGGAAAGCAACGATGTAGCGATGATCCTGCCGGAACTGGTCAAACAGTTCGCTGGCCGGTTTGCCGCGGCAGTGGTTGCACAGCAGGCCCAACGTAAGCTGCAGACCCGCTACGGTTTCAGTGAATGGCCGAGCCTGGTGTTTCTTCGCCAGGGGGAATACCTGGGCACCATCAGTCGGGTGCAGGACTGGTCTACCTATCTTAACCTGATCAACAACATCCTGGCTTCTGAACCCAGGCGTGCGCCCGGTTTTGCCATCCCGGTGGAACAGGCTCCTGCCGGTTGCAGCCAGTCCCAGTGAGGAAAGCGTCATGAAAAAAATCGAAATTCCAATCGAAATTGGCCCAGGTTCACAGCCGCCCGACAGCGATGGGGCGGAGATGTCTTTCATGCAATTGCCGGCGGGGATGGACACCTTCCAGGCACCGATGATCCCGGAAGCGGAAGACATCAGCGGACTCGACGACGCACTGCAACTGGCCTGGCAATTACAGCAAATGCTGCTCGACTATCGCTGCGGAGAGCCTGCCGCGGTCATCGAGCTGAACCAGCTGGATGAACATAACCGGCGTTTTTTCGACCAGCTACTCGGAGAAGGTGAGGTCAGCGTGCAATGCCAGGGCGGCATCAACGCCCTGATCCAGGAATCGTTACTGGCCGGGGTCTGGCGTGTACAGTATATCGACGAACATCAACAGGTTATTCGCGATACCATTGAAGTGGCCGATGTCCCCGGCCTGGTCAGCGAGATGACCTTTGCTGACGCCGTTGACAACATCGATATCAGCCAGCTGGATATCCCGCAGGATGTCTACAACGCGGCCCCGCTGCTCACGGAAATTCATGATCAGCTATCCCAACAGCCGACCAACACGGAACCGCATATCATAAACCTGTCACTGCTGCCGCATACCGAACAGGATCTGGCCTACCTGTCCGACCAGCTCGGAATCGGTCCGATCATCATCCTGTCCCGCGGTTATGGTAATTGCCGTATCAGCAGCACCCTGACCCGTAACGTCTGGTGGGTACAATACTTCAACTCACAGGAAACCCTGATCCTGAATACCCTGGAAATCAGCCCGGTACCGGAAGTGGCCTGTGCCTCGCAGGAAGATATCCAGGATAGCGCGCAGCGCCTGCAGGAAATTTTGAGCATTTATTGAGCGATGACGAATAACGCACATTTACCCGGCTCTTACGGTGGCGACAGCAGTAAAATCCAGGACGACACCCGCCTGGAATGTAAAATATGCTGGTACGTCTACGAACCCGACCAGGGCGATGATTACTGGCAGATTCCTCCGGGCACCCCGTTTTCGCAGTTACCGGAGCACTGGACCTGCCCGCAATGTGATGGTAAAAAAATCGACTTCATGGTAGTTGAGTGAACCCGGATATATTACGAAGGCGGCTCAGATGATTAAAAGATTACGCAAATATTTAAGCAAGAATACCAACTTCACCGGAACATATTCAGGTTACGGTTTACGCCTCAACGAAATCAGGAAAAAACTGACTTCCAATCTTGTCCGATCCCTCTCAAACCATAGAAATGACTATGCTTTTTCGAGCGATCAACCAACCTTGTTCGCCAGTTTTCCCCTGATCTTCGTTGCCTTCATAAGATATCCGGGTTAATCAGGGATTTTATTGATGTCAAACAATGCTCTGGACCAAAAAATAGATACACTGGAAACGGTGTTTAACCGTATTTACCGCGAACGCATGTCGGATATGCCGATGGTCAATCGCCAACTCAAGGTCCACGCCATTGGCTTCCAGCCCTGGAACCAGCATTACCTGGGAGTATTGGTTACCCCCTGGTTCATGAACCTGATGTTACTGCCTGGTGACAACGAGGACTGGTCAGGGCTCCGTGAGTTGAGCAAGCAAACCCATGTTTTTCCGTCCGGCCGTTATGAATTTATCATCGGCAGGGGCGACGATATCGGCAGCTACCAAATGTGCAGCCTGTTCTCACCGATGTTTGAATTCGCCAGCGACGAAACCGCGGTGGAAACCGCGCAAATTATCATGCAGGAATTGATGAATACTGAGAACCAGGATGAACCGCACATCAGGCCCGAGCAGATGGCGCAAATCTGGCACGGGGACAGTATTGAAGCTGAGGAAAGTGACAACCAGTCAGTCGAGCCAGCCGAAATCCAGGAGCAACCATCACTCAGTGAAAAGCTGCAAAAACCAATCAGCCGGCGCCAGTTGATGCGTGGCATGTTTAGCGATAAGTCATGAATACAATTGAAGGCCAGATCGATATCGACCTCTACCCGCACAACAGCGATGCTGAGCGGGTAGATATCAGTTCATCCCGCCCGGTCCAGGCCAGCAGGGTAATGGTAGGCAAAAGCCCGGATGAGGCTTTATCCTTGATTCCGTTGTTGTTCAACATCTGCGGAGTAGCCCAGGCGCGCACCTCGCTGCGCGCAATCCAGGACCAAATGGCAATCAGTCCGCACCCGGCTGAAGAGATCGCCCGCGACATGCTGGTGCTGACGGAAACCGCTCGTGAGCACCTGTTCCGTATCCTCGTCGACTGGCCTCGCCTGTTCAAGCTGGACCAGGACGAGCAGGCGCTATCCTTGCTCGGCCGCCTGATCCCGGATTGTAAACAGGCCCTGTTCGCCGATGGTGATGCATTTACCCTGGACAGCCAGCTGCAGGTTGACCGCACAGCACTGAATTATTTAATCGATGAGCTTGACCAGACCTTACAGCAGGCGGTTTTTCACCGTCCCAGCAAGGACTGGCTGAAGATTTACGATATCAATGCACTGATGCAGTGGGCCCGCGAATACGATGGTCCGGCAGCCAGCGCCCTGGTCATCATTTACGATCGTGGCTGGAGCTCTCAAGGTGTGGCCGATCTGTCGACGCTGCCAGTACTGGACCG
>JAAUXZ010048374.1_pt1 | contig 21744 bp, 19 predicted proteins | sample 7278131 | NCBI WGS metagenome assembly JAAUXZ01 (sample SAMN14350119, study PRJNA611818) | marine sediment metagenome | isolation source: surface marine sediment (3m) | place: French Polynesia: Moorea | collected 2018-08 | reverse complement strand
GCTGTTCGCTGTGCATGGGCAACCAGGCGCGCGTCGCCGAGGGCGCGACCGTGGTTTCGACCTCGACGCGAAACTTTCCCAACCGCCTCGGTAAGGACGCCGACGTGTACCTGGCCTCGGCCGAGCTGGCCGCGGTGGCGTCAGTAATGGGCAGGTTGCCGACGGTTGAAGAATACATGCAATACGCCAACAACATCGACAGTATGGCCGATGATATCTACAAGTATCTCAATTTCGACCAGATGCCCGATTTCGTCGAATCGGCAGCGCGTGGTAAAAGCGTTGCGGTGGAGATGAACCTGTAACTCGCAGCAAGTCGGGTTACCAATTACTCATCCTGGTGGCGGCGTCTGATCACCAGGTTGATCATCGCCAACACCGATGTCGACACGATCAGCAGGAACGAGATCGCGTTGATGATCGGGGTGCTGCCGTCGCGCACCTGCAGGTATAGGGATACCGGCAGGGTGGTATCGGAGCCGATCAGGAACAGGGTAGTGTTGAAATTCTCAAAGCTCATCAGGAACGCCACCGAACCAGCACCGATCAGGGCCGGCCGCAGATAGGGGATAGTGATCAGGCGGATCACTTCGGGGCGGGTGGCACCCAGGTTCAGCGCCGCATCTTCCAGCGAACGATCGAAGCGCTTCAGGCGGGCCGACACCACCAGCATGACGAAGGTGGAAATGAACGACATCTGCCCCAGCACCACCAGCCAGAAACTCGGGCGCAGGATCTCGATATCGATGCCGAAGTTTTCCTCGATATACAGCCCGGCGGTGTTGGAAGCGAGCAGGATCGAGATACCGAGGATGACACCGGGAATGACCAACGGGGTCAAGGCCAGGAAATACAAGGGTTGCTTGAACGGAAACTCCTCCTGCTCGAACAGCAATGCCGCCATCGTGCCCAGGATCAATGACAGGATCGATACCGCCACCGCGGTCTGCAGGCTGACCCATAACGCACTGATATTCTGCTCGTCATGCAACAGGCCGGTACGCTGGGCCTGATCGGCAACAAACCAGTCCAGGGTAAAGCCCTGCCAGGGCAGGCCCGGGAAATTCGAATCGTTGAAGGCCAGGATACAGGTGATCAGCAACGGCGCGAACAGGAAGGTATAGAACAGCACGACATAGGCCAGGTAACCGTAGCGATAGGATCGACCGCTGGGCAGGGACCGGATCATGCCAGTGCCTTCGACAGGTTTTGCCGGGTCAGCTTCAGGCCCAGCCAGATAATCAGGGTCGACAATACCAGCAGCAGAAAACCAAAGGCCGCACCCTGGTTCCAGTTAAAACTGGCGATGAACTGGTTGTAGATTTGTTCGGTGAACCATAACGAGTTCTTGCCGCCCATCAGGTTGGGCGTCAGGTAATTGCCCAGGGTCAGCATGAATACGACGATGGCCCCGGAAGTGATGCCCGGCAGAATGTACGGAATCACGATCTTGCTGAATATCACCAGCTTGCTGGCGCCGAGATCATAGGCCGCTTCGATCAGACTGTCATCCAATCCCTCCAGTGACGACATCAGCGGTACCACCATGAACAGCATCGAGGTATAGACCAGGCCCATGACCATGCTGATGTCGTTGTAAAGCATCTCGATCGGCACCTCGATCAGGCCGATTTGCAGCAGGAAATGATTGAACACGCCGCTTTCGCGCAGCAGGATCATCCAGCCGTAGATCCGCACCATTTCGCTGACCCAGAAGGGTACCAGCAGCAAGATGGTAAAGAACCCGCTGTATTTGAAGGACATGACCTTGGTGATGTAAAACGCCACCGGAAAAGTGATCAGGAAGGTCAGGATGGTGGTCAGAATCGCATAGATCGCGGTGCGGACAAAGGTCAGCCAGTAAATTTGCTCGTCAAAAAAGGCCCGGTAGTTGTCCAGTGACCAGACCATGTCACCCATATCATCCTCGATTTGCAACGAGATGATGAACAGGTCGATATGCGGAATGACGATCAGCAGCAACAACCATAACAGCACCGGGGCCAGGAAGATGTATAGTGTGAGTTGGCCCTTGTTGATCATCGCGGTTAACGGAAACAGATGCAGGAATCCTGGAACACACCGACCTCCAGCTTATCCCCGGCGCTGACGTGATCAAAGCGTTTGTCCTGGGGCAGGGCGGTCATGATCTCGAGGCCGGTATCCGCGATAGTGGCCAGCAATTTGGTGTTGGCGCCATCGAATAACACGTTCTTGACCTGCACCTGAAACCGGTTCAGCTGCTCATCCGGGGCCGGATTGATCACCACCGATTCGGGACGGATGAACAATTGGCATTGATCTCCGACGGTCAGGTCGTGCATCGCGCGCCCCTCGAAGACCAGCTCCTGATCGAACCTGACCCGGAACGGATCGGCTGACTCGACGCGCGCCGCGTAGGCATTGTTCTCGCCGATAAAATCAGCGACGAAACCACTCTTGGGATGGGCATATAAACCCTTGGGGGTATCCACCTGTTCGAACGCGCCGCGGTTCATCACTGCCACCTGGTCGCTCATGACCAGCGCCTCGGACTGATCATGGGTGATATAGACGAAGGTGGTGCCGACATCCTGTTGCAGTTTTTTCAGCTCGATCTTCATCTGCTCCCGCAGTTTCAGGTCGAGTGCGCCGAGGGGTTCGTCCAACAGCAGGATCGAGGGCTCCAGGACCAGCGCGCGGGCGATGGCCACCCGTTGTTTCTGGCCACCGGAAAGCTGGCTGATCTTTTTCTCGCCATACTCCGGCAGGCCGACCCGTTCGAGGATAGACGCGACCTTGTGCTTGATCTGCGCCGATTGCAGCTTGCGGCGCTTGAGGCCGAAGGCAATGTTCTCGTTGACATCCATCATCGGAAACAGCGACAGGTGCTGGAAGATCAGGTTGACCGGTCGCAGATTCGGCGGTACCCCGAGTACCGATTCACCGCGGATGCGAATGTCCCCGTCGTCGGGCTCGAGGAAACCGGCGATCATCCGCAGCAGGGTGGTCTTGCCACAGCCGGAAGGCCCCAGGATGGAAAAGAAACTGCCCTTTTCCACCTGGAATGAGACATCATCCACGGCTCTGAAACTGGCGAAATCCCTGACCAGGTTATCGACTTCCAGATCAAAGCTCATGGTTACTGCAGCCGGGATCAGTTGGCTGCTTTAACCTTGTCCAGGATCTTGCCTTCGATAGATTCCAGCCTGGCCGGTACCGGCGGATACCAGTTGATATTGTCGATGTCGGCCTGAGTGAAAGAGCGGGAGAAATTGCCGGCGATGGTAGGATCCAGGAACTGATCAGCGCCCTTGGAAGCGGTGCCGTATTTTTCCTGGTTGGTGAAGTAGGCGGCATTTTCCGGCTCCAGCATGAAGTTGATCCACTGGTAGGCCGCATCGACATTCTTGGCCTTGGACGGTATCGCGAAGGTATCGATCCAGCCCAGCGCACCACTCTTGGGCGCGACGAAATCGATGTCCGGGTTCTGCTCGTGCAGTTTCCAGCCACCGTTGTCCCAGGCCATCGCCACATGCACCTCGTTGTTGCGCATCAACTCCAGCAGCGCATCGCCGTTGGCCCAGTAATTCTTGACCAGGTGCTTGGCATTGATCAGGTCATCACCGATGCCTTCCATCAAATCGCTATAGGCTGCTTCGTTAGCGTACTTGGCGAACGGATCGTCGCCCTTGGCAAACGCCAATGCGATCAAAGTCGGGCGTTTCAGGCGATAGCTGATGCGCCCCTTGTAGTTGGTATCCATCAAGGCATCGTAGTCATTGGCATTCGGTGCGAAGCGCTTGTTGACGACCAGGCCGGAGGTGCCGTAGCAGAAGGGTGCAGCATAGGATTCGCCATTGACCTCGGTATTATTTTGCACGGCCTTGAGCATGGACGCGACGATCTGGTCGGTTTTGATCCGGGAATAATCCATCGGCTGGTAGATATTGTATTTGGCCTGCACCGAGGAAATACGGTCCTGCGAGGGTTGGGCCAGATCGAAGCCACTGCCACGGGTGGCGCGTAACTTGGCGATCATTTCCTCGTTGTTGGAATAGGTCAGTTCAACCTTGATCCCAGTCTGTTCCTCGAATTTATCTACCAATGGCTTCGGTGCATAGCCTTTCCAGGTCAACAACTTGAGGGTGTCTGCGGAAATGGATGCCGGGCCAAGGGCCAGAAATATTGCGGTTATGATTCCGGTGATTTTCATGATATTTCTCCTCTTATAACGAACAGGGCACATTAATCCGTGCGTATGACGATTATGTTACAACTTCCTGCATAACGATAGATTGATTATCTTTGCCAACCATCGTTTTGCTTATAAAAGCTTTTATCCTGCCTAAACACCAGGCAATTAAAGCTGACCAGGCGCTGGTCACCACACCGGCCCCAAGTCGGTCAGGAAAAAGATTCGGTTTCATAGCGGCTGATCTCGATCGACTCTGACCAGTACTCGATCGGTAATCCCGCCTTGAGTTTCAAATGCTGCAAAAACTGTTGCTTTTCCGGCAGCTGCTCCCAGACCGAGGGTAAGAATGTCCCGCGCCGGCGTCCATCCTTGAGAATCAGTCCATCCACGCCGGGGCGGAGTTGATCTAGTAAATCCTGTTCGCTATCGAAGCTCATGGCGGTGGCCGGTGACAGGATCGAAATACTCAGTTCCAGTTGATCCAGCTCGGATCGCTCCAGCGGATTGAAGCGCGGATCGCGAAAGGCCGCGGCATAGGCATTTTCACTGACATCCTCGACCAGCGGCCGCAGCGCGCGCAGACTGCCGATACAACCGCGCAACTGACCCTGTTTGTGCAGGGTGACAAAGGTCGCCCGTTGATCACGTAGTTCGGCATCAAAGTCGACCAGGTCTACCGGTAAGGGTTTTCCATACTCGAGACCGTTGTGAATGCTGTCCGTGGCCAACTTCAACAGCAGTGATCTTTGTTCCTCGTTATACATCAGTCGCGAAAGATATAGGCACCGTAACCTACCACCCGGTCACGCGGGCCGGCGGTATCGCCGGAATTACGCAGGTCCAGCAATTCGGGCTGGAGACCATGCTGTTTGGCTGCCAGCAGCAGGCCGTTAACCGGATTGCGTCCGCAGGCATCATCGAAATGGATATCTTCCGGGGCCAGGCGCAGAATGGCATCGGAGGTTCTGCGGTCCTGTTGCTGCGCCACTGGATAGGCGTTGTAGTGACTCAGATCAGAGCTGATCACAAACAGGGTTTCATCTCCACCCCACAAGCATTCCATGACCTCGGCCACCTCGTCGGCGGCACAATCACCGACCACCAGGGGTACCAGGCTGAATTGTTGCAGCACCCGTTGTAGAAACGGCAACTGGACCTCGAGACTGTGTTCGAATTCATGCGCCTGGTCGAGTTCGATGACCTGGGGCAGGGACTTGATGCTATCGATGCTGTCCCGGTCGAGCGGGATTTCCCCCTGCGGCATTTGATAGTTGCTGGCACTGGAGGTGGCAATCCCGCGAAAACCGACGCGGTGAGATGGCCCCAACAGGATCACCCGGCTGATCTGCCCGGCCTGTTGCTCAATACTGTGATAAGCATTGGCCGCTACCGGTCCGGAATAGATATAACCGGCGTGGGGTGCAATCAGCGCCTTGACATGACCCGGTTCAATCTCCCCGGTCTGCTCAAACATCTGCTGCAGCATGTCAGCCAGTTGTTGTGGATCGGCCGGATAGAATTGCCCGGCCACGGCGGGTTGGCGTGTATTTGCGGAATGCTTGGCAAACATCTTATCCCTCCTCCATCATCGCATTTGCTTGAGGTCGTATTCTTGACCTGAGTTATCTAAATCAGAGATAGATCTGGTGTAAACGCTATGATCGCAGTAGATTAAACCTCAGGTTTTAAGGCCTCAACGCTTGTTACAGGTATCTTGCCATGAAAGCCGAAACTTTTAATCCTGAATTTACTGTAGCCACCCGCTACTGGCACCGCATTGACGCAGATCGGGTTCAATGCGATTTATGCCCGCGGTTCTGCAAGTTACGCGAAGGCCAGCGTGGTTTGTGTTTTATCCGGGGTAACCAGAATGGCGAGATCGTGCTGACCAGTTACGGACGTTCCAGCGGTTTTTGCGTGGATCCGATCGAGAAGAAGCCGCTGAATCACTTCCTGCCCGGTACCCCGGTGTTCAGTTTTGGTACCGCCGGCTGCAACCTGGCCTGTAAATTCTGCCAGAACTGGGATATCAGCAAGTCACGCGAGATCGATACCCTGGCCGATTACGCCAGCCCACAACAGATCGCCGCTACCGCGGCCGAACTCGGTTGCCGCTCGATTGCCTTCACCTACAACGACCCGGTGATCTTTCATGAGTACGCGATCGACTGTGCCAAAGCCTGTCATGCCAGGGACATCAAGACCGTCGCGGTCACCGCCGGTTATGTCTGCCCCGAGCCCCGGGCCGAGTTTTACCAGCACATGGACGCGGCCAATGTCGATCTCAAGGCATTTACCGATGATTTCTATGTGCACCTGACCGGAAGCCACCTGCAACCGGTGCTGGATACCCTGGTCTATTTGCAACATGAGACCGATGTGTGGGTGGAGACGACCACGTTACTGATCCCCGGCAAGAATGATTCGCCGGAGGAAATCAGCGCCATGACCCAATGGGTGGTGGAAAATCTGGGGCCGGACGTACCAATGCATTTCACCGCGTTTCATCCGGACTATAAAATGCTGGATATCGCTCCAACCCCGGGCCAGACCCTGACCCGCTCACGCCAGATCGCGCTGGATAACGGGGTGCGTTATGCCTATACCGGCAACGTGCATGACAAATCGGGCGAGAGCACCTACTGTCATCAATGTGGCGAGTTGCTGATCGGTCGTGACTGGTATGTATTATCCGACTGGAAGCTGGATGCTGAAGGCAATTGCAGCAACTGCGGCACCCCCTGCGCCGGCGTGTTCGAGGCCAGGGCAGGGGAGTGGGGCGCGAAGCGACTGCCGGTGCAGATGAAGTATCGCTGAACGGCTCAACAATGCGGACTAAACCGCATCAGTACATTTGCTGGCCGCCGTTGACATCCAACGTAGAGCCGGTGATGAAACCAGCCTCGTCGGCGACCAGGAACATCACCGCACGGGCGATATCATCGGGGTCACCCAGGCGTCCGACCGGGATCCGGGCGACAATCTTTTCCAGTACCTTTTCCGGGACCGCGCGTACCATGTCGGTTAACACATAACCGGGCGCCACCGCGTTGACGGTAATGCCCTTGGCGGCACCCTCCAGGGCCAGCGCCTTGGTGAAACCATGGATACCGGATTTGGCCGCGGCGTAGTTGACCTGGCCATACTGGCCGGCACGACCGTTGATCGAACCGATATTGACGATGCGGCCGAATTCACGTTCACGCATGCCTTCGATCACCGCCCGGCTCATGTTGAAGCAGGAGCTCAGGTTGGTCTGGATGACCGCTTCCCATTGTTCGAAGGTCATCCGGTGCATCGTCGTATCGCGGGTGATGCCCGCATTGTTGACCAGGACCTCGACCGGGCCCAGTGCTGACTCCACCTGCTTGACGCCATTTTCGCAGGCAGCATAATCGGATACATCGAACTTGAATACCGGTACGCCGGTTTCCTCGGCAAACTTGTTGGCCGCTTCGTCGTTACCGCCGTAGTTGGCTGCCACCTGGTATCCCGCCTGTTTCAACATCAGGCAGATCGCCTCGCCGATGCCCCTGGTACCGCCTGTTACTAATGCCACTCTTGCCATTTTAGCCCCCTATATATTGACTATTTTAGTTTTCACATAACGACCCGGCGCATCTTCAATCGCTGCCAGGCGACCATCTCCCGGTTGTCTCGCCGTTACCTTGTCCGCGGTAAACTTAGCGACCCATTGTTCCCACTCCGGCCACCATGAACCCTCCTTGGGGGTCGTTCTGTCCGCCCAGGCCTGGGCCTGCTTGGGCAGCTTACTGGCGGTGATGCGGTAACCGTATTTTTTCGCTTCCGGCGGATTGACGATACCGGCAATGTGGCCGGAACCGCTGAGAATGAACCTGACCGGACCGCTGAACTGTTGCGCCCCCATCCAGGTAGATTTCCACGGAGCGATATGATCATCCACGGTGGACACGAACAGCACCGGTATATCGATGCTGGACAGGTCGATCGGGATGCCCTTGAGCTTGATTTCGCCCGGCTTGACCAGGTTGTTCTTGAGGTAGAGATTGTGCAGATACCATTTGTGCATTTTCGCCGGCATCCGGGTCGAATCTGAATTCCAGTACAGCAGGTCGAACGGGCGCGGATCGTTACCGAGTAGGTAATTGTTGATGTAAAACGACCAGATCAGGTCATTCGCGCGTAACAGGTTGAAGGTGCCGGCCATGTTGCTGCCATCCAGGTAACCGTCACGATCCATTTTTTCATCGAGCGAGGCCAACTGCTCTTCATCGATGAACATGCCGAGCTCACCGGGTTCGGAGAAATCCAGCATCGTGGTCAGGAAGGTAGCTGATTTGACCGGTTGCTTATCCTGCGCCTTGAGATAGGCCAGGCTGGTGGCGAGCAGGGTGCCGCCGATACAGTAACCAATCGCATTGACCTGGCTTTCGCCGGTGGCCTGTTCTATCGCATCGATCGCCGCCAGCACGCCTTCCTCGACATAATCCTCGAAGCCGACCTCGGCATAACTCTGATCCGGGTTGACCCAGGAGATGACGAATACGCTATGACCCTGGGCGGTCAACCAGCGGATCAGGGAATTCTTTTCCTGCAGGTCGAGAATGTAATACTTGTTGATCCAGGGCGGTACGATCAGCAGCGGGGTTCGATTCACCTGCTCGGTCAAAGGCGCGTACTGGATCAGTTGCAGCATGCGGTTTTCGTATACCACCTTGCCGGCTGTGGTTGCGACGTTCTTGCCCAGTTCGAAGGCCTTGTAATCGGTCATGCTGATGGATAGCTTGCCCTTGCCACGCTCGAGGTCATCCAGCATGTTTTTCAAACCATGCACCAGGTTCATGCCCTTGGTCTCGACGATCTTTTCGATGACCTGGGGGTTGGTACCGACAAAATTGGTCGGTGACATCGCATCCAGGTACAGCTGGGTCAGAAATTCCGCGCGCGCCGCGGTTTTTTCATCCAGGCCCTCGGTTTCCTGTACCAGGCGCCGGGTATATTGCGACATCAACAAGTAACTCTGCTTGATCATGTTGAACACCGGCTGTTCCAGCCAGTCATCATGGCGGAACCGCCGATCGGTCTTTTCTTCGCTGACCGTCTGTTGCGGCTCACTGCCATTGATCAGCGTATGCAGGGAATTCTGGTACAACTCCATGCCCTGTTTCCAGAACTCCAGATTGGCCTGCATCACCTTCTGTGGGTTCTGCAGCATTTTGTTGAACAGCTCGTTATACACCGGTGCCGCTTTCAGCGGGTCCCAGTCGAAGTCCTGGCTTTGCCGGGTGAATTCCTGCAGCAGCACCTCGGCCTGTTTGAAACTGGATTCGAGACCCTCGGCGACCGAGGCGAACCCCAGTGCATCGTTAGAAGATTGTTGATCAGGCATGCGCCCCTCTGCGAAAAAATGATGAACTCGCTATGCTAACCGATTGGCAGACCGACAGTATTGAGAATTTAAATAGATTTTATTGCGCAGTGCACAATAAATGATTTAAAACAGGATCAGCCATTGCAACACAACCTGGCCGAAATCCCAGACATAACGGAAGATCGGTACCCCCATCAGTGCCAGCGCGACCAGGCCCAGCAACAGCCAGTGGCCGTAGTGGTCATTGTAATAATTGTATAACCGGGCCAACGACCTGGGTAAAAAATACGGCAGGATGTAGTGACCATCGAGCGGTCCGATCGGGATCAGGTTAAAGATCATCAACAACAGGTTGATATTGGCGAGAAACCCGAAAAACAGCATGGCTGCCCGGCCGTCGAACAACGGCCAGCCCTGGATTACGCCCAGGGCATAAACATTGATGAAGAAAAAAGCCAGCAGCAGGTTCATAAACGGCCCGGCGGCGGCCACGAACAGCACCCCCCAGCGCGAGCGGAAGTTACGCGGATCGGTCGGTACCGGCCTGGCATAACCAAAGCCGATGAAGATCACCATCAGCAAGCCCAGCGGATCGATATGCGGCAGCGGGTTCAGGGTCAGCCGTCCCTGGTCCCGGGCGGTATTATCCCCGAACAGGCGGGCGACAAAACCATGGCCGTATTCGTGAAAGGTCAGGGACAGGATCAGGGAGAACAGGATCATGACGAACAACAGGATCTGTCCCTGGTAAAGCAATTGGATCATGGCAACAACAATTGGCGATGATGAAATACTGGTCCATTATCGGCCAGCATCGGCAACAGCACAAATCGCCGATCCAGATGCATGGCTCCGGGTCGGCGGTACTCGGTGATGGTCAACTGACCGCGTAGTCCTCCTCTTCCAGGTCGATCCGCATCTGCACCATGCCCAGCGACTCCATCGTGTCATACACCTGTTCATTGGCGTAGCGGCAGGCCTCGGTGATTTGCTCTACCTGCAGGCCGCTGAGTTGCCAGTCCGGGATATCCTCCAGCGCATACTCGACCACTTCCTGCTGCACCGGCTCCACCAGGAACACCAGTCCCCGCGCCAGGTGCAACAACCGGACCTGGTCCTGATATTCGCTGGCCTGCGCCGGATCTGAGTAGTGCCCGGCCATTGCCGACAACACCTTGGGCAAACCCCATTTGTCGATAAAGGCCGCGCCGACCTGGGCATGATTGAAGCCGAACACATCGGTTTCCACCTGCAGTAAGTCATTGCCCTCGGTTTCGGCCCGTTGCAACAGTTCGGCGTAGGCGTTTTCCATCTGCTGGGCCAGAATCAACTGGCCGATCTTGTGCAGCAGGCCGCCGGTAAACAGGGTTTCCTTGGCATCGGCAAACTGGCCATATTGACATAGGTAACGCCCGAGAATCGCGGTTTTGACGCTGTGATACCAGAAATCTTCCATCGCCAGGGTGCTATTGCTGCGCTTGTTGCCGAACAGGCCACTGACCACGGTACCGATCAACATCTGCCGGATACGGTCGCGACCGAGAATGGTAATGGCCTGGGACATGCTGGAGATCTTGTGCGGGAATCCATAAAACGCGCTGTTCGCCATGCGCAGGATCTTGGCGGTTAACGCGGGATCCTTTTCCACCACCAGCCCGATTTGCCCGGCGGTGGTCTGTTCATCGTCAAGTAACTGTGAGACCTGGATGTAAACTTCTGGTAACGAGGCGAGCTCACTGTCCTGTTTTAACAGTGATTCCAGTGTGATTGGCTGCGGCATTTTCCCTGTATTTTGCATTGTTTCTCTGAGCATAGCAGAAATAATTTACTAAACCGCTCTGGCCGCCAAATCCATGAACTATAGTCCTTAGGTCAGCTACAGCGTTAACGAGACTTTATGCAACCCGATTTCTATCAGCATTTTCAACCTGGCGAACATCTGTTCAAACAGGGTGAGATCGGCGACAGTGCCTATATCATCGAGAAAGGTCGGATCGAGATCTATATCGAGAAGGCGGAGAAAAATATCACCATCGCCACCCTGGCCGAGGGCGAACTGCTGGGGGAAATGGCGATTATCGATGAGTCACCGCGCAACGCGTCGGCGGTCGCGCTGGAACCGACCGATGTCATCGTCATCCCGTTACAACACATGCAGCAGAAGATCGAATATTCCGATCCCACCGTGCGCTTCATCCTGAAAGTTATCATGATGCGTTATCGTGACATCTACGCTCGCCTGATGCACGTGCTGGAAGGGGTCGTGCCCAATGCCTCCAGCTATCAGGCGGTCAGTGAGACGACCAGTGACAAGATCAAGAACATCATGCAGCAGTATCTGGAAATGCAGGATCGAATCCTGACCGCGGTGAATACCGCGGTGCCACTCAACGATAATAATCTCGATCAAACCGATCTGAGTAAAACCAAGCGCTTACTCAGTATCGAGAAGAACCTGCAGCGGGCTTTAACCGAGGAGCAATTCGTCAATTATTACCAGCCCATCGTCGATCTGCGATCGGGTCAGATCTGTGGCTGCGAGGCGCTGGTGCGCTGGCAGCATCCGCAACAGGGTTTACTTACCCCCGAGTATTTCATCCCGCACTGTGAGAATAGCGGCATGATCATCGATCTCGGTTACCTGATCACCCGCCAGACCTGTGAGTTCCAACAGACCGTGGCCGACCGCTTCAACCCGGATTTCTTTGCCAGTATCAACCTGTCGATCAAACAGTTCGATGATGAAACCCTGATCCCGCGCCTGATCGATATTGTCGATGAACACGCCTCGGCGCCGGCCAGGATCAAGTTTGAAATCACCGAAAGCCTGCTGATGGGTAATCCCGAGCAGGCCCATACCGCGCTCAACGAGCTCAAACAGCATGGAGTCAAGCTGGTGATCGATGACTTCGGTACCGGTTATTCGAGTCTGAGTTATCTGCATCGATTTCCGTTCGATTTCATGAAGATCGATCAAAGCTTCGTCAATACCATGCTGCACAACAAGAAAAGCAAGACCATCGTTAAATCACTGGTCGATCTGGGGCATAACCTGGGCATGCAGCTGATTGCCGAGGGCATCGAGAGCCAGTACGAGGAACAGCTGATCAAGGACTACCAGGTCGAGCTGGGCCAGGGTTATTTTTACGGTACCCCGCTCACTGCCGAACAATTCCAAAAGCTGTTAAAATAGCCCGCATTTCCCAGCCTGATGCAGGGCCAGCCATGCAGTTAACGCAACAGCAGTTTTACCTATTACTGATCATCGGGCCGGCCCTGATCACTGCCATCATCGTCTATGTCCTGGCCAATCTGCAACGTCAGCGCAGCGTCAGCCAGTTGAGCAAAACCCTGGCCGAACAGGAACAGAATATTGCGCTGCAACTCGAGGAATTACATCAATCCAAAACCGACCAGGCCCTGGCCCAGCAGCAGATCGAAAACCTGCAGCAAAGCATCGCCCAGTATCAACGCGAACAGCAGGAACTGAGACGCAAGCAGGATCAGCTAGTGCAGCAGTTACACCAGGCGCAAACCGAAAATCAGACCCTGCAGACCGCGCAATCCAAGGAACGTCAGCACATGGATGAAAAACTGCAGGAATTCGAGCAGAACAAGCAACAGCTGAAAAAGGACTTCGAGCAGCTGGCCCAGCAAATCCTCAAATCCACCCAGCAGGAGTTCTCCAGTCAAAGCAAGGAAGGCCTGGAATTATTCCTCAAGCCGTTTCGCCAGCAGATTTCGGATTTCCGCGACAAGGTCGAGAACATTCACACCAACGATCTGAAACAACGCGAGGCCCTGAAAACCGAGCTTAAGCAGTTACAGGAGCTGAACCGGCAGATGACCGAGGAGGCGCATCAGTTATCCACCGCGTTGAAAGGCCAGAAAAAGACCCAGGGCAACTGGGGCGAACTGATCCTGGAAAATGTGCTCGATCGTTCCGGGCTGCAGGCCGACAAGGATTACCGGCGCGAGGTCAGTATCAATACCGAGGATGGCCGGCGACGTCCCGATGTCATCGTTTACCTGCCGGATGACAAGCATCTGATCATCGATGCCAAGGTTTCGCTGAATGCCTACACCCGCTACGTCAACGCGGAAACCGAGGTGGAGCGTGCGCAGGCGATCAAGGACCACATCCAGGCCCTGAGCGATCGGTTGAAGGAACTGTCCAGCAAGAATTATTTCGATCTGCCCGGGATGAATTCGCCGGAAATGGTGTTCATGTTCATCCCGATCGAATCCGCCTTCGTCGAGGCGATTCGCGCCGATGAAAACCTGTTCCAGCAGGCGATTCAGAACCAGATCCTGGTCACCACCCCGACCACCCTGTTGACCAGTCTCAATATCGTGCGCCAGTTATGGCGCTTTGAAGACCAGAACAAGTATACCGCGGTGCTGGCGGAACAGGCGGCCAAGGTCTATAACCAGCTACGCCTGTTCCTGGAAAGCATGGAAGCGCTGGGCCTGCAGCTGGAACGCTCGCGTCAGACCTATGACCAGGCGATGAAACAGTTCATCTCCGGCAAGGGCAACCTGGTCAAACGGGTCGAGGATTTCCAGAAGCTTGGGGTATCGGTGAAGAAGGAAATGCCGGCCGAACTGGTGGACAAGGCCCGCATGGAACTCGACCTGATCGAACAGCCGTCGGAGGATTCCTGAACTGCGCCAATCGGATCGAGCTTATCTGAGCAGCGCAAATAACAGGCCGAACATCACCGCGCCGCTGAAACCGAACAGCATGTAAGCGGCAAACACCTGCTTCTTGACCAGGCTGTAGACCGCGGTCATCGCCGGGATCGAGCTGATTGCCCCGGCGGTCATAAATGCCATCGCCGAACCCGCACTCATCCCCTGTTCCATCAGGCCTGCGACCAGTGGTGGCGCGGCAAAGCTGTTCAGATAAGCCGGCATCCCGACCAGTGCGCCGAGGAATACCGGGCCCACACCCTCACCACCGACGATGCCACCAATCAATTCCGCCGGCACATACAAGATTAACAGTGCCTCGAGCAAATAGGCCAGGCTTAACCATTTGAACAAAAACAGTGCGTTATCACGGGTTTCCCGGCGAAAGGTGACCATGCGTGCCTGCTCTTGCCAAAATTGCCATTGCGCCTGGCCGGTCTGGGGCGTGGCACATCCAGCGGAGCTGCAGCCGACGGTTTCACCCGATCTCAACGGTACCCGGTAGGCCCCGGAGCGGGTCATCAATTTGATCGCAAAGCCCCCGAACAAGCCGAGGAATACAGCCGCCGCCGCCTTACCGATGGCGAAATCCCAGCCCAGGGCGCCAGCGGTAATCAATAGCGAGGGTGGATCGATCAGCGGTGAGGATAACCAGAACGCCATCACCGCGGACAGCGGTGTACCCACCGCGAGCAGACCGGCGATGAAAGGGATCACCTCACAGGAACAGAATGGCGCCAGGCCACCGAAAAAGGCGGCGAAAACAATCATCCGATTCTCCCGACCCTCGAATGCCCGGGCCACCATGACCTCGGCGCCGGTTGCCTTCAGGTATGCGATCAATAACACCGCAAACACGATAAAGGGCGCGGTGCCCAGCAATGCCTGGCTGGCGATGCTCAAAACATGACCGGTGTTGGATGAATCCACTAGCCAGACCACGAGAGGGATCAGCGGTATCAGGGTCCAGGCGGTGAGCAGCTTATCCCGTACTTGTTGCCACTGGGTCTTTTGTCGACTGCTGTCACAACAGGATGTCGATTCGGTAGCCTGCTCCAGGCTGATTTCCGCACCGGCACAACCTGCGCTGCTGTCCGCTTGCTGCAGGCTATCTAGCGAGATTGAAGGGGTTGAACAACAACCGCTATCTGCAGGGTTTGCGCCGGCCGTTGGATTCGGGTTTTGCTGCGACTCGCTGCCACAACAGCTGTTTTGTTGGCTGGACTTATCGTTCATCTGCGGTCTCCATGCTTGTGCAGGCATCGGCACAACATTCATTCAACAGGAATGCCGCAAGGGCCTCGATCTGATCATAACGCGCGCGGTTTACCACCGTTCGCCCCTGCTTTTGTTGTTCAATCAGCTCGGCGTCGCTCAGGTATTTTAAATGATGGGCCAGGGTCGACAGGGGTATCTGCAGGCGTTGCTGAATCTCACCAATGTTGAGCCCGGCCTGGCCGGCGCGGACCAGGCTGTTCAGTACCTGCAGGCGTGCGGCAGAACCGACCGCGGCAAAACCCTGGGCGGCCAGTTCGAGTCCAAGAGTTGCTTGTTGCATATTGAAATCACTAAATAACTAGAAATATAGTTATTTATGATAGAACCATTGCTCAGGAATGTAAACTGGAAATTTTGTCAGAATCGTTGTCTGGACGGAACAAGCGCCTGGATCGGGTTATTCAGCAGATGAAGCATCCTGTTGCTGCATACCATTGAGGGCATCGCTGGAATAATCAAAGGAATCGTAATACAGGCTCGCCGGGTCCATTCCGGCTTCGGTAAAGGTTTGCTTACAGGCTTCGATCATCTGTGGTGGTCCGGCCATGTAGACCGCGTAACCTGACAGATCAGGATAGGCCTCGACCACGGCCTGGTGGACAAACCCGGTCTGGCCCTGCCATTTATCCTCGGGATCGGCATCGGATAATACCGGTGTATAGCTCAGCCCATGACGATCAACCCATTCCCGTACCAGATCTTCCTGGTATAAGTCCTTCTGGGCCCGCGAGCCCCAGAACAGGTGTACCGGGAACTTAAGCTCCTGGGTAGAAAGCTCCTCGAAGATGCCTTTCAACGGGGCAAAACCGGTGCCCCCGGCAACCAGCAGTAAGGGTTTTTCATCCTGTTGGAAATAAAACGTGCCATGCGGCCCTTCGATCCGCAGTAAATCGCCTTCATTCAGCTGGTTGAACACGAAATCGGTGAACACGCCACCCACCGCGTGGCGAATCTGCAGTTCCAGTAAATTATCCTGGTTTGAAGCATTGGCGATGGAAAATGCTCGCTTGCGTCCATCCTTCAACAGGAAATACACCCATTGCCCGGCCCGATAGTGGAAAGTCTCGACCGCTGGTAATTGCAAGATCAGCCTGATTACATCATCGGTCAGATAATCGATGGACTTGACCTTGACCGGCAGGGTTTTGATCTCGATCTCCTCGCTCTGCCTGACCACCCGGGCCTTGATCACCGCATTGCCGAGGGGGACTGCCTTGCAGAACAAGGCCTGGCCATCAGCCACCTCGCTATCACTGATACCACCGGGCTGGCCCTGGGGATATTCAATATGGCCGGCCATTAGGCTGCCCATGCAGGAACCGCACATACCATCGCGACAGCCATAGCTCAGGGTTATGCCTTGCTCCAAAGCAGCATCGAGAATGGTTTGGTCGGCGCGGCAGGAGAACTGTCGATCTTCATCGGCCAGGGTAATGGTAAAAGACATAAATACTCAATCAATCAACACAGGCGGCGGAGTCTAAGTGTTTTACCGCCAAATATAAAGACACTGTCCATCCTGTTAATATGGGGATGAATATTCAACGGGCAAGGTTGGACTGGTGGCGAGGATTAACGCTTGATCGGCTGGCTGCGTCGGCTGTTCAACCAGGCGATGATCGGATCCCATTGTTCGAGGTCGCGTCTGATCTGGTAAGGTGCCAGTTCAAAGATACCAAGACCACGATCCGATGCCTTGTTGTAATTCTGGGTTTCGCGCAATACGCTGATAAAGGGTACCTTGCGGATCTTGGTCAGGAAGGTTTCCAGTTGGTGGTAAACATTGGTGGTTTCGCGACAGCGATTGGCGACCAGGGCGACCCTTGTCTCCTTGCGGCTGACCCGGCCATTGTGCAGGATCTGCTGGATGAAATCGGTGGCCGCGCGCATGTCGATCGGCGATGGCAACACGGGCACGATGATCGATTGGGCGCGCCGGATCATCGCGGTTAAATCCTTGCCCCTGACCGCGGCCGGGGTATCGTAAATGACATAGTCGGTACTGCGCGGGGTGCGGATGGATTCGGCACTGCCGTCGATCGCACTGATACTGGGACGGCCGGATGGCCTCTCCTTCAACCAGTCCAGGCTGGAATGTTGCGGATCCATATCCACCAGCATGACCTTGTTACCGCGGGTGGCATAGAAACTGGCAAGATTGGTTGCTATGGTACTTTTACCTGAGCCGCCCTTGGCATTTAGAACCATGATTGATCTCATGACAAGCACCCCGTCTTTTGATTATTGGTTTGTTGAAGGCTTCGGATACTAGAAAGATAGCTGCTACCGCCTCATTTCTCAAGTTAGGCGCTATTTTCCCCGCTGTCATCGATGCCGAGATCCTGCCAGATTTCATCGATTCGTTGCCTGACTTCTGGGTCCATCGTGATCGGTTTACCCCACTCGCGCTGGGTCTCGCCCGGCAGCTTGTTGGTGGCATCCAGGCCCAGCTTGGAACCCAGACCTGACACCGGTGACGCGAAGTCCAGGTAATCGATAGGTGTATTTTCCACCAGGGTGATATCGCGCGCCGGGTCCACCCGGGTGGAGATGGCCCAGATCACCTGCTGCCAGTCGCGGGTATCGATATCATCGTCGACCACGATGACGAACTTGGTATACATGAACTGGCGTAGAAACGACCAGACCCCCATCATCACCCGTTTGGCATGGCCCGGGTACTGTTTCTTCATGCTGACGATGGCCACCCGGTAGGAACAACCTTCCGCCGGCAGGTAAAAATCGCTGATCTCGGGAAACTGTTTTTGCAGGATCGGGACAAATACCTCATTCAGGGCCAGGCCGAGAATGGCCGGTTCGTCCGGTGGCCGCCCGGTATAGGTGCTGTGGTAAATCGGCTGTTCACGCATGGTCATCGTTTCAATCGTGAACACCGGGAAGCGTTCGACCTCGTTGTAATAACCGGTATGGTCACCGAAGGGACCCTCATCGGCCATGTCATCAGGATAGATATAACCCTCCAGCACGATCTCGGCCCGCGCCGGAATTTGCAGATCGGATAACAGGGCCTTCGCCAATTCGGTCTTGTTACCGCGTAACAAACCGGCGAAAGCGTATTCGGACAGGCTGTCCGGTACCGGGGTGACCGCGGCCAGGATCGTCGCCGGATCGCAGCCCAGGGTCACCGCCAGCGGAAACGGCTGATCGGGATATTGCTGCCGCCATTCCTGGTAATCCAGCGCACCGCCACGATGCGACAACCAACGCATGATGACCTTGTTGTTGGCGATCACCTGCTGGCGGTAAATTCCCATATTCTGTCGATCCTTGTGGGGTCCCCGGGTGGTGACCAGGCCCCAGGTGATCAGCGGGCCGGCATCTTCCGGCCAGCAGGTCTGGATCGGCAGCTTGGATAAATCCACCTCGTCACCCTGTAACACCCGCTGCTGGCAGGGTGCTTTTTTCACCAGTTTCGGTGACATATCCAGGATCTTGCGATAGATCGGCAGGGTTTTCAGCGCATCCTTGAAGCCCTTGGGCGGCTCGGGCTCTTTTAAAAAAGCCAGCAACTTGCCGACATCACGCAGCGCCTCGGCCTGTTGTTCTCCCATCGCCATCGCTACCCTTCTCTCGGTTCCGAACAGATTGGCCAGTAACGGGATGCTGCTGTCGCCAGCCTGTTCGAACAATAGTGCCGGACCGCCGGCGCGCAGAGTACGATCGGCGATCTCGGTAATTTCGAGATTGGGGTCTATTCTTTGTTGGATGCGCTTAAGCTCGCCCTGTTGCTCCAGCGCCTGGATAAAATCTCTGAGGTCACGGTATTGCATGAAAGCGGATGCTACCAGACCTTGATCCCATGAAATTTACGCCGCACCTGGGTTTCCACCAGTTTCATGCCGGATAGCAAACCCGCGGCCAGGATCAACCCGGCCAGGATTATGATCACATACCAATAGGTCATGAACAGATACTTCACGTCCGCCAGCGACAGCTTCTGCTCCTGGCTGTCAGCAATTTGTTGTTGCAACTCGTTATTCTCACTGACCAGGGATTTCAATTGCTCCCGCGCCTGTTTTAGCTCTGAATCGATGTTATTTTGATCATCCGCCATGCGTTCGATGGTATTTTCATAATCTTCCACCAGCTTGCGGGTATTGCTGTATTTATTCAGCTGATCGGCGAGAATCTGGTTTTTCTTCTGTTCTTCGTTGAGTTGATAGGTCGCCGGGGGGGTGGAGACCAGGAAGCCGTTTTTAACCCAGCCGACATCACCATTCGAGGTTCTGACCCGGGCATAGGCACCGGAAATTTCAAAGATATCCAGCAAATCGCCGGATATTAACAGTTTCTTGACCTTGCTTTTGGCGTCTCTTTCCTCATACAGGGACAGACGTAACTTGTCGGTGACATATTTCTGTTCTTTGACTTCCGGTGTTGGCTGGGTGGTTTCAGCCGATTCCTGTTGCTGCTCCGGTTCCGCTTGCTGCGCATGGGCGGAGAAACCGGTGATTAACGCCAATAACCAAAGGATTGTTATTTTTCTCATACTCTAACCCGTTCAGTGTGCTATTCCATTGTGCCTCAGCAAGGCCTCGATATCCGGTTCCCGCCCCATAAAACAGACAAATGAATCCCGCGCCGGCCTGGCGCCGCCCTGTTGCAGGATACATTCAAGAAAACGCCGGCCGGTATCCGGGTTGAAGATACCTTCCTGCTCAAAAGCCGAGAATGCATCGGCCGACAACACCTCGGCCCATTTATAACTATAGTAACCGGCCGCATAACCACCGGCAAATATATGTGCGAAAGCGTTTTGAAACCGGTTGAATGCAGGCGGTTTGATCACCGCAACCTGGTCCCTGACCTGATCCAGAATCTGTTGTATCTGTTGCGCGGATTCAATCTCGGTCTGTTGATGCAGGGTCATATCGAACAAGGCAAATTCGAGTTGGCGACACATTTGCATCGCCGATTGAAAATTCTTCGCCCTGAGCATTTTTTCGTATAACTCATCGGGCAGGCTGTCGCCAGTCTGGTAATGCCGGGCAAACAGGTCCAGCGCCTGCTTTTCCCAACAGTAGTTCTCCATGAACTGGCTGGGTAATTCGACCGCATCCCATTCCACGCCATTGATCCCCGCCACCTCGGGAACATCGATGCGGGTCAACATGTGATGTAGGCCATGACCGAATTCGTGAAACAGGGTAATCACTTCATCATGGGTGAACAGCGCCGGTTGATCGCCGATCGGTGGCGTCAGATTACAGGTCAGGTAAGCCACCGGGGTTTGGGTTTGCTCATTGATGACATAGCGATTGACGCATTCATCCATCCACGCCCCGCCGCGTTTGCCGTTGCGAGCATACAGATCGAGATAAAATTCACCGACCAGTTGCCCGGCAAGGTCTTCGATGCGGTAGAAGCGCACATCTTCATGCCACAGATCGATACCCTGCTCGACCTGGATAAACTTGACCGTGTAGAGTTTCTCCACGATCTGGAACAGACCCTGGATCACATGCTCATCCGCAAAGTAGGGTTTCAGGTCTTCATCGCGGATCTCGTAACGCTGGTGTTTGAGTTTCTCACTGTAATAGGCCAGATCCCAGGCCATCAACTCGTCAGTTAAACCCTGTTCGGCGGCAAATTGTTGGAGTTCGGTATATTCCTGTCTGGCTGCCGGCAGGCTTTTGTCCGCCAGCTCGGTAAGGAACCTGATGACTTCACCGACCGATGACGCCATCTTGGTTTCCAGCGATAGCTGGGCATAGTTTTCAAATCCCAGCAACTTGGCTTTTTCCTGGCGTTTTTGCAGGATTTCGATCATGTTCGCTGCATTATCCCACTTTTTATCGGTAATTCCCTGTTCCGAGGCACGCGTGGTATAGGCCTGGTACAGAGTCTTGCGCAAGTCCCTGTCATCGGCATAGGTGATGACCGCAATATAACAGGGCATGTCCAGGGTTATCCTGTAACCATCCAGTGACTTCTGTTCCGCATATTGGCCCAGCATATCCAGCGCATAATCCGGTAATCCCTTGAGCTGCTGTTTATCACCGATATGCAGATCCCAGGACTCGGTCGCATCGAGCAGGTTGTTTTCGAAACTGGACTGGATCTCGGACAGTCGCTTCTGAATCGAGGCGAACTGCTGTTTAGCGTCGCCGGTCAGGTTGACCCCGGCCAGTTTGAAATGCAGCAGGGAATCGGTAATTGTCTTCTGCTGGGCCGACGACAGCCGGGAGAAGTCATCGCGCCTGGAGATCGCGGCATAGGCCTC
>JAAUXZ010007009.1_pt1 | contig 21801 bp, 25 predicted proteins | sample 7278131 | NCBI WGS metagenome assembly JAAUXZ01 (sample SAMN14350119, study PRJNA611818) | marine sediment metagenome | isolation source: surface marine sediment (3m) | place: French Polynesia: Moorea | collected 2018-08 | reverse complement strand
TGCCGATGGATCAGTGCAGCGCAGAAAACAAGGCGCGCGCCAGCGTCCTTGTGAGTGGTCGAATTGGATGCCGATACCTGGTCATCTGGTACGACCGAAACCGCCCGAGGTCATTCGGGTATAGAATCAACTGACCATTGTCGGAGGTCACATGGCAACGTATCCACCGAAGTTTGAGCAATTCTGGTCCGCGTACCCGCGCAAGGTAGCGAAACCCGCTGCCGCCCGGGCGTGGGAAAAGCAGGGTATGGAGGACGATCTATACGCTGCGGACGCGGCGAAGCACGACGCGGAAAAGCGCACCCGTCATGGTTGGTGGCCGCGAGACAAGACGAAGATTCCGCACCCGTCGACCTGGATTAATGCCAGGCGATGGGAGGATGAAGGATGGGAGGACGAGTGCGGATCGGACGACGATCACGTGCCCGTCACGAAGCAGTACGAGCCGCCGCCCGAACCGGAGCGGCAATGGACCTGGTACGAAATCGCACTGAACCGGCTCGGAAAAAACTACATGCTGGCCGCTGGTGGCCTGTCGGAAACCGACACCGCGATCAACGTGCGCGACAAGATCATCCAGGACGATGTGCCGGCGTATCTTGAGGAAATCGACCAGGAACGAATGACGATCCGCGAGGCGGCGCTGGAACTCGGCAAGCTATTCCTTCGGCACCTGGACTCGGCATATCGTCGCAACCTTGCCGTTCAGGTTTACAAGCAATCCCTGCTGCCGACCGATGCCAGGCATAAGGGGAAAGCTGCATGATCGACTGTGACTGCGGCCGACCCCTGTACGGCGCGAAGGTGTGCGAAACCAAACTGAGCGGCATTGTCGGTGTGATGGAACCGATGGGCCGACTGTCCGTTACCGTGGCTGCGATGTGTGAATGCGGCGCGCGGTATGTATTTGAAACGGCAGTCACGAATATCTGGAAGGGATACGGAGACCCCGAACCGTGAGCAAACGAGTCAATAACAAACGCGGCAAGCGAAACGTGAAGCGACGTAAACGAAAGCACTCGCGACGGCAGCGGCAACAGCGGGTCGGGACATATCCCAACCAAGCCGAGTTGATTAACGACGCGTTGTTTCGACTATGAAACTCCGACTGCCATACCCACCGTCAGTTAACAAGTATTACGCGCAGCGGCGCAACGTGCGCTGCCATTGCTGCAGAAACATGGTCAAGGTGCCACCGTCGTACCTGACGAAAGAGGCCAAAGAATTTCGACGCGAAGTAGCCAGGCAATTGATCGGATCGGAGCAATTCGGTTCGGCGTTACTGGCCGCTCGTATCGATTGGTTCCCGCCACGGAATGCGGGTGACATTGATAATCGTGTCAAACCACTGCTGGACGCGTTGGAAGATGCGAAGCTGCTCGATGACGATAAACAGTTCAAAGACGTTCGAATCGTTTGGCAGCACCCGGTGCCTGGTGGTTATTGCCAGGTACAAATCTGGAGGATATGAATTGTTCGTAATAAAAGCAGAGGCAGAACTGCGAAACATCAACTGCCGCGCCGAGGCACACGGCGATGAAATGGTCCGGGCCGTCGATCTGAAACTGATCGCGGTCGACGCAGACGCGGCCCACCTGGACAGTGCCATTAACGGCTTTCTCGGCATGTACTTCGACAAGGATGGCAACCCGCTCGGCGGTGAATCGTTCCCGCTTCGCGTTCGGCACAAGCTGGATGCGGCAACGGTCACGATCAACCAGGGACGCACGAAAGTCACGTTCAAGGATGCAGTAATCAAAGGTATCCAACTGACGCCGAAAACCGGTAAGCGGACCGACGCAACATTCGTGGTGCAGGTGTCTGACTACGCCGATGGCATCATGGACAAGATCACGCACTGGCAACGCGAGATCGTAAAGGTCCACGTTGAGGAACGTCAGTTGCAGATTCCCGATCTGGACCAGGAAGCCGCGTGAGCCGTCACAAGGTGAAAATCATTCTGGACCCGGCTACTCGTAGTCGGGTCTGGATTGACGGCAACGAAATGCGTGACGTTGCATCGATCTCGGTTAAGGGCGATCCGAAAAAATGGCCGAGCGTTACATTGGAACTGCGCCCCGACGAGGTTGAGATTCACGCCGATGCGAAAGTGACCAGGAAAAAGGCCGCGAAAAAAGCGAAGCGAAAACCGGTGCGCGGCCGCGGTCAACCTGACGATGTGGAGTCGAAATGAAAAACGCACTTGCGCGGGTGCAGAAAAAGATCAGCGGCGAAGTCGGTCTGGAAGATCGGATCGCTGAACTGCTGAACTACGGAACGCCGTCGATTTTCTGCCATGCCCCGGAACGCTGGACGGCGACTCTCGATCTGAATACGGATCGCGTTATCGTCAGCGCAAAGGTGCGCGCCGAAGGCGGCAGCATCGGTGAATGCGTACTGCATCTGCTCGATCAGTGCAGGAGTCTGGATAAATGAGCGGCGAGCATTCCGAAGTGATCGAAATGGTTCGGATCCGACACCAGAAGTCGGTCCGCGAGATACGCGAGACGATCAAGCGGGTACTGCCGGCAGATCAGGGTTACGTGCTGATGGTGTTCGACGGTCCCGAGTCGGTCATGCGCGAACTGTCCTGGTCGAGTAGCAATCCGGCGAGCGACGTTAAGCTGATTTGCCAGGCAGTGATCGATCAGACGAAATGATGGGTCCGTATCGGACTCGCGCCGATAACTATCGCTTTCACGAAATCCAGGACCGAGGCTGTGTGCCGTGTTTCCTGGAAGCCAGGATAACGGGCCGCGAATGGGTGCCGCAGCCTTGCGATATGCACCACGTTATCCAGGGCGACCATCAGATGACGTATGGCAACTGTCCGTGGCATCACCGTGGCGTCGCGCATTCCTGGTCGAACTCGTGGGAAATGAAACTGAATTTCGGCCCGTCGATGGCAATCGAGCCGAAAAAGTACCGCGAGCGTTACGGATCAGAGGCCGAGCTGCTCGCCCTGCAAAACAAAATGTTGCTACAATCCGTCCCGTCACTAATGAGGGTCGCTGATGGGTCGCGGAAAAGACAAGATCATCCACGGTTCTGACATTCCGAATATGTCTCCGGACGAGCGGCGCGCGCTCGGGAACATCGCATCGATGGGCAAAGCAAAGGTGCGTGGCGCCGCCCTGGTACGTGACAAGCAATCCGGCAACGCACGATATGAGGACAAGTCCCAAGCCGGGAATTACGGCGAGGACAAATACGGGTAACGGAGACCGAGAATGATCCTTGAAACAGTACTGCGGAACGTTCTGGCTGATGCCATCGATACCGAGGTAAACACCGGAGCGGGTACCGCGACGCTGGTATTCGAAACGTCGGGCGATGTGGAAGTTGCAACCATCGATTTGCAAAACCCCGCTTTCGGCGCAGCAGCAGCCGGTGTCATCACGCTCCAGGGTGTACCGCTTTCCGATACAAGCGCGACGGGCGGCACGACTGTCCAGGCATCGCTGGAAGATCGGGACGGCACGAAGCAATTGGAAATGACGGTCGGCACGTCGGGAACGGAAATCATCATTTCCAGCACCGTGATCGCTGCGACTGACCAGGTTGATCTGAACTCGCTGACGATCACCGTCCCTGCATCGTAGAGTGCGGCCATGCGTACCCTGGTCGCGCTTATCGCGAGCGCGATCTGCTTAACGGCAGTCGCGCAGGAATCGCCGCGAGTCTCATCGATTCGCGATTCTCAGTACGAATGGCAATGTGAAACGTCGAATGGCGATCTCATCTCGGGACACACCAGGCAAGACAAAGCCAACGAATCGTGCTTCAACCAGGCACTCGCGAATCCTGGAACGGTTTACATCGTCCGTGCCGGAACATACCGAATTAGCGCGACAGTCCCGGATGCGCCGCCGCCGCCGCCACCTGATCCACCTGTCGACCCTGACCCCGACCCACCTGTTGACCCGCCGCCCGACCCAGGACCGGACGACCCGCTCGTAACTTTTGGACCCGTTACGTCGCTGACCGAATACCCGAGCATGGTGTCGATGCAGCGCGATTCGTTTCGGTGGGCGATCACGTTTACGGCAAATAGCCTGGTCAATAAACAAGCGGGTGTCGCGCGATCAGCAACACAGGCCGGACTCGCGAGCAGGGATCAGTACGGACAGAATCAGAAAGGACACCTGACGGTATACGTCGAAGATGAAGGCACAGGCGATCACCGTGTCCACGTTCGCAACCAGGATATTGACGGCGGCGGTCCCACCACGGTTCTGACCGGTACAACGCAAATTGTCCCTGGTCAGCAGTATCAGGTCGTCGTGTCCCTGGATGAAGGAACCGGCATCGGCTTATTCGTGGACGGCCAACTCGAGGATTCGTCCACCGTTGCCTATGGGCTCGCCGATAACGATCTCGGCCTGGTTGTAGGTGGCAGTTGCAGTCAGTGTGACGATGCACCCGACGCGCCGCCTGATCGGATCCCAGGACGAGCAATCGACGGCACCACGTATATGGAGATTTGGGCCGAGCCGTTAGAGTTGCCGGCACCAGTATCGTCCACGTTGCAATGGCAAGCGCCGACGCATTACGAAGATTGCGACCCGGATGCGCCAGCCGAAAATTGTGGCGAACCAATCGGGCCAGGCGAACTGACCGATTTCAATATTTACCTGACGCAGCCCGAGGACGAGTTATTGCGTACTGTCGCCGGCGATGTGTCGTCTTACGAATACGTCACGACCAGGGACGGTCTGCACTGTTTTGAGGTAACGGCGGTGGCTGGCCTGGAAAGCGATCGATCCGACGAGGCGTGTCGCGAACTCTGAAAGGCCGGGCGGCGAAAATCGATGATCCGGGGAGGTCGGTTCGGAAAGTAGTTGAACAAAGACTGCGCGACATCACGGCGCACAACCTATCGAGCAACGACCAGTCGGCGCGATGTTGGGGTTGCGGCGGTACCGGCCTGGATGAAAGCCGAATCGAGCAGACGTTTCTGGTTTTGAAGGATTATCATTGCCGCAAGTGCAACGGAACCGGGAGCAGACATGCCATTTCAAGTCAGACGCAGGAACGCATTAACTGGCGCAACAGTAGACTCGCCGCAGCAATACAACACGGGACCAGAAGCGTTCGACGCGGCAATGGACAACATCGGGACGTTCATCAAGAACGGAATCCGGGGAAGTAGTCCAGGCGATAACGAAAACCCGAAGTCCGACGACAGCCAATACAAAATCTATGTCCGTTATCGAGCTGGCCAGGGAATGCAGTTCGAACTTCGCTACGATTTTGAGACTGCCGGAGATTGGCAAACAAACTCGCTGTTCTGGTTGATACGCGAGGTGCCCTGATGACGGAAATTCGGCACTCGGTCAATAAAAGTTTCGGCACCGTTCACAGCAGTTCATCGTCGTCGTTTGTCGGTATCAGCACCGACATGGAAATCGACTCGGCTGACCTGGATGGCAATACCGAGTATTTGCTGATTTCGCACATGATCGTCGGCGGTGCATCGACCAGCCAGAATGATTTTGTTTTTCGTACTGCGGCATCGGGTTCCGATCTCGGTAAGTCGTATCACCGCACCGAACCGCGTCAATCGAGTAGCGGTAACGGCCAGGGATATTTCTGGATCGACCGATACACGACACCCGCAACACCGGTAACGATTCGCCAGGAATTTGCACACCTTGCCGGTACAACGAATGCCTATGCGGGATCGGGTGGCTTGATCGCACTGTGCCTGGATGACCTGACCGAAGATACGGATTTTTTCTGGGATGAAGACAATACGCTTTATCAAAACATCAGTCGTGACAATTGGACATCTGGTGTCAGCGTCACGATTGGCGACGGGTCGAGCGATTACCTGATTCTTGTCTGCGCGCACTGGTTGATCAACAACGCAACCTCGGCATCGCCTGAGATGCGATTAAACGTCGGTGGATCATCACGCGAAGAGTGGCAGCACGAAGGCGAAGATACGGCCGAGGAATTTACTGTCGGTTTCATGGGTGTCGTTACAGCACCAGCAGCAAGTACCGATGTCACGCTTGAATATTCGATGGCCGGTACTGGTACGGGCGGCAATGACCTGGATCGAATGGCCATCATCGCAATTCGATTAGACGCTTTCGAAGATCACTTTGCCGGACGGGTAACCACAACGGAATCGATGACCGTCGTGGATACCTGGTATGACGGCGGTTCGTCAATCTCGCATACCACAAATACTGCGGCGGCGCGCGATTGGTTGCAGTTCGGCCATGCGTTTGTCGATGTGAATGAAAACAACAAACGATTACATCGCCGATTACGTGATACTACCCGCAATATCAGCAAGGCCGTTGATACGTCGTTTTGGCAGGCACCGAACGAAACGACCGATTTTGTGAGTTTGTTTTCAATCGATGAAGACCTGGCGATTGCTGATAACACGGCAATGACCTGGTTTATGCAGGCGCAAGAGGAAACCGATGTATCGCCAGCACCGATAGTCGAGGAAAAAAACGTCGCGGGATTCACGTTCGAACTTGTTACTGCACCATGCGACCAGGACATCATTCCGGATTCGATAGTGGCAAGCACGTATCTGTCCGGAGCGATTACCGATATCGATGAGGGTGTCGATACGCCGGATGCAAATTGGCTGGAGTTGAACGCGCCGTGAGTGACAAGGAACGCCACAAAAAAATGCTCGCGGACCGCGCTCGACCAGGCGAAAGAAAGACGATCACGTTTAAGGTCCGCGAAGATGCCGACACGGATTACGGATTGCCGGATGGCGAAGTGACGCTGAATGCCGGTTACTGCCCGTGTTCGGTTTGCGGACACGAATATATGACGGAGTGTTACGAGGCAGACTGTCAGTGCTGCCAGGTAACGTGCACATAAATGGCTGATCTGGGTAGATGGTCAGGCGGCTCGGCGACACACCCGACGGAATCATGGGCATCGCCGAACGGCCTGGGAACAACGCAGGACCGCAACGACGGTTCGGTGTATTCCTGGTCGAGTACAAATGCTCGGCTGACGTTGCCTTCGTCCAATCTCGCGGACGGTTATCTCGCAATCGCGCGACTGCATTACCACGCGAGCCATAACAACCGGCATACCCATAACGCGCGATTTACCGAGAACGCCGGCACTGGCAATTTCCTGAGCGCGACAACGGGCGGTTATTCCAGGAACAACGCGAACGACGAAAACTATGTTCTGACCTGGGCGATTGTCGATAACCCGTCTGCCGGGTACACGCTCGACTACGAATGGAAACGCGATACCGGTGACGGCACGACGGCCGGCAACGTCGTTTCGTTCGTGATCGAGGTCATCCCGCTTTATTACTCCGACATCGGCCTGTACAGCAGTACCAATTCCGATCTGCTCGGCGGTACCACGCCGCAAACGCAACCGCTGACGACCACGGTTCTGGAAGGAACCAATATCACGCGTTCGGGCAACGTCATCAGTGTTACCGGTGACAACAAGCGTTATCTCATTTTCGGATCGAACTACACCGAAGGTCGCGGCGGTCGGACGCAACGATGGATCGGTGGTGAATACGACGGATCGCAAGACCGTGGTGCGATGGCCTGCATCTACCACCGCGATACCGGTACCGACGAAAACGGCCTTGCGTTTTCCGACATCATCGAGACTGCGACCGCGACTCGCACGATTGAGCAATTCATTTATCGCGGCGATGGCATTGCCAACAACCAGGGCGGCGCCGATATCGATGGCAACAATCCGGCGGTCGGCGCTCATGCGATGGCGGTTATCGAGCTCAACGATAGCTGTGAAGTTATTCGCTCATCGAACGCTGGCGCATCGGCGCAAAATATCGACTTGGGCGAAGCGACCAATGCTGACATTTCATTCGTCAATACGGTCGATTTCAACGACTCGGGATCGTTCACGAAAACCAGCGCCACGCAGGTTAATTGCGAACAAGCAATGGATGTCCTGGGTGGCTTCAATGGCGGCGCTGCCAGCCGAACGGTATCGAGCGGATCGCGATACACCGGTCGCTCTAACCTGACCGTTAATGGCACCGAAGATACTGCCCTGGTTCACGGCAACTACGGGCGTAATAATCAGTCGTCTACCGATACGTTTGGATTCTCGGTTAACCCGATAGGATTCCGCGCCGTTTCGTTGAATGACGATCTCGGCTGGTCGATTACTGAGAACGGCGATAGCGGCGATTTCACTGTGCAGCCTGCTTGGGCGGGTGGCTGGTTCATCAACCTCGATACGATGGAGGACAGCGGCGTAAGTGCATCGGGTGCCGCTACGATGACCGCCGTAGAAGCCAGCGGAACGGCGACACGTAATGTCCAGGCTTCCGATGGCTCGCCTGACGTTCCTTTACCGACCGCGAGTGGTACCGCAACCGTTCGTAAGCAAGCGTCGGGTGCTGCGACTCTCGCTGCCCTGGTTGCAGCGGGTACCGCTACTGTCGGCGCACCAATAGAGGCGAGCGGCGATCCATCGCTGCCGGCAGTGGAAGCGGCTGCTACTGCGAAACGTGCTATCCAGGCAATCGAGTTTGTTGTCGAGGATGAAGCAACTGATTTCACTGATTACCTAAACGGGCCGGAAGCGTATGTCGATCTCGCTATCGTCAGCGGGAAATTCCGTGATTCGACGGTCGGACTCGGCACTGCTGCTGCCTGGCGAACGGGTGAGACATACGCAGACGATCAATGGTCGGAAATTGAAATCGCAACTGCGGTCAATGCCGATCAAGCCTTTTATCAGTGTTCGGTACGCGGCTCGGTAACACCACGGAATGTCTATATCGGCGTAATCCAGCCGCAAGGCGATGGAACGTGCGACCTGTGGATCGAGTGGCTTGACGATTCGACGTTTAACACGATCAGCGATGTCGTCAATATCACGCACACGCTCGCGGACGGTGATCGCTTACGTCTGGAAGTCCAGGGAACGCACTTAAATCTGCTGTTCAATGACACCTGGTATGTATCGGCGGTCGATACTAATGCGACCTCGGGTGATCCTGGACTCGCTATCGCGACGACCAGTGGCGACGATCTCGCAGATCACGAAATCGAGCGGGTTGAATACGGCAACCTGGTTGCGATTCCGTACCTGACGGGTGCTGGTACTGCGGAAGTTAAGAAGGTCGCGAGCGGTACGCCCGACACGCCGGTATTAACAGCGGCCGGTACTGCCCTGGTTCGAAAACAAGCAAGTGACGGCACACCCGATGTCCCGTTACTGACTGCTGCCGGCACCGCGAAAACGGTCAAGGTTGCTACGGATGGAACGCCGTCAATTCCGCTGCCAACCGCATCTGGCGATGCTGATGTAACGATAACGGCAAGCGGATCCCCGTCGATTCCTTTGCCGACTGCTGCCGGTACTACGAAACTGTATCGCCAGGCAAGCGGCACACCATCGATTCCCGCTATTGAGGCAGCGGGTACGGCCTCGGGTGAGGCAATCGATGCCAGTGGATCGCCTGACATACCCGTACTGACTTCTGCTGGTACCGCGAGCAAGCTGGATAAGCCGAAAACGTCAGTCCGCGTTTCGTTCCCATCGCCGACCAATAACGTCGATCCCGCAACCGACGCGCAATCGTTCAAAGCGTACGTTCGCAAAGACGCTGCCGGTGGCACGAATCCGACTCTGCGCGCGTATCTCTACGAGGATGGAGTGCAGCGCCAGGATTTGGGTGCGCTTACCGTCACAAGCGAAACCGGGCAATTACTCGAATGGTCCTGGACGGGATCGAATCTGACCGATCAAACCGGTGTCGATGTCGAACTGTTCCTGGAAGTCGATACGCTTGGGGTTGGATCGAATAGGCGCACTGTCGAATACGGCGCGATCGAGTGGTGTGCACGTTGGGCGATCACAGCATCCGACGGCGGTCCTGACGTTCCATTACCAACGGCAGCTGGTACCGCAACGGTTGTCAAATACGCTTCTGGTACACCGTCAATACCGGCAATCGAAGCCGCTGCAACAGCGAAGGTAGCCAGGCAAGCAAGTGACGGCACTCCGAGCATTCCTTTACCGGTTGGCGACGGTGAGGCATCATCGAACGTCGTAGCCAACGGATCGGCAACAACGCCATTACTGACGGCTGCTGGCACTGCCCTGGTGCATCGTGCCGCTACCGATGGAAGTCCCGCAGTTCCGTTGCCAACTGCGGCGGGTACGGCGACCAATCACCGCACCGCCACGGACGGCACCCCTACACTCGGCCCTGTCGAGGCAAGTGGTTCCGCTGTCGTTGCCAGGCAAGCATCCGACGGTGGGCCGAGTGTTCCTTTACCGACTGCCTCTGGCCAGGCAACCAAACACATAACGGCCAGTGACGGCGCTCCCGAAATTCCACTGCCAACGGCGAACGGTAGTGCCGGAACATCGATCGCAGCAAACGGCGATGCGGACGTTCCGCTGCCTGATGCAAGTGGTTCTGTCGGATTACGCCGAAAAGCGTCTGGAACACCTTTAACGCCGCTTCCGAGTGCTTCTGGCACCGCACTCGTGCGCCGTGTTGCAAGCGGAAATGCAAACGTGCCTGTGCCGGTGGGTGCAGGAACGATCAAGCTGTATCGCCAGGCATCAGGAAACGGCATTGTCCCGCTGCCTGTGGGCGATGCTTCTGCTGCGCTCGGATCCGACGGCAGTATCAGTCGCGTCGTGCCGCTGGAAGGCATCTTTGATCCTGATTGCCCGTTGGACGGATTGTTCGCGCCCGAGATCGCCCTGGACGGCATCTTTGATGGCGAAGAATTGGATGGTGTATTCGATCCTGATGCCGACCTTGATGGAACGTTCGATAGTGATCGTGCTTTGCCGGGTAAAGGCGATCCGGTATAGTCGCGCACATGGGCCAGGCACCAGCACATCAATCCTTTCCCGTTATGAGCGGCGACCAGTTATCGCTGCCGATTACCATACGTGACAATGCGGGAACGGTGGTCGACCTGACCAATGGCACAGGCAGCTTCAAGATGGCGCGCACACCGAAGTCTGCTCCCGTGATTGATTCCACCGCTTCACCCGCAACTGCAACGATAAGCATCCCGCAACCGCTCCAGGGCATCATGACCGTGACCATCACGGACGAGAACACTGATCCACTGGAAGGCGACTACTATTACGAAGCGAGATTCGAAGATGCATCCAACCGTGAAGCTGCTGTCGCGCGTGGGTGGATCACGTTTGAACCGAATCTCGGCTAATGCCACGCGGACTACTGCGCGCCTGCACCTATCCTGGATGCGGTGAACTCGTGGAACGTGGACGCTGCGACCGTCATCCGTATCCCATACGTGAGCGTGAGAGACGAAGAGCATCAGCGGCGAAGCGTGGCTACGATGCAACGTGGCACAAGATTCGTGCTCGGTTCCTGAAACGCCATCCATTCTGCCAACTCGAGGTGAAGTGCCGACGCGGCCGCGCTACTGAGGTGGATCACATACGATCACTGCGTAACGGTGGCACTCACGACGAGAGCAATCTGCAAGCACTCTGCAAGCCTTGCCACAGTTGGAAGACGAACAAGCACGACCGCGACTACACACAGAAGCGAGACCCGGAAGATGACAGAAGCATACGGCGCGAGCACTCGCCTCGGGTGGTGTGACCAGGGGGGGCGGGTTGAATCCCTACAGGTTTGCGCCCGAGACCCGAACAGCCAGCCCGATTTTTGCAAAACCACATTTGCACAGGGGGTATAAACGGTGGGTGTAAAATTGGAAATCGCCTATCTGAAACTCGACGCGATCCAGGAATACGAACGGAACGCCAGGCAGCATTCAGATGAGCAGATTCAGCAAATCGCCAACAGCATCAAAGAGTTCGGATGGTCGGCGCCGATCCTGATCGATAAAGACAATACGATCATCGCGGGGCATGGCCGATACCGCGCTGCCAGGCTTTTGGAAATGACCGAAGTGCCGACGGTCTGCCTGGAACACCTGACCGACGAACAGCGCCGCGCATTGACTCTTGCGGATAACAAGCTGGCCGAGAATGCCGCTTGGGATTACGGGATGGTGAAACTGGAAGCGAACGATTTGCAGGGATTCGAATTTGACCTGTCCCTGATCGGGTTCACGGATAACGAAATCGCCGCGTTTTACGGTGACATCGTGGACGATCCGCAGAAGGAATACACCGGAATGCCCGAGTTCAACCAACCGGACGGCGGTGCGTTTCGGTCGATCATCGTGCATTTTCACGACCAGGACGGCGTGGACAAATTCGCCCAGGACAACAACCTGCCGATAACCGAGACCAGCCGTTACATCTGGTTCCCGGAGAAAATCGTCGATCACGCAATGGATCACGAATATGTCGACCAGGAATAAGCCGCAGTTCCCGCTTTACATCGTCAGCAAGGGCCGACACGAAACCAGGCACACGGCGAAGGCTTTGGAGGCAATGGGCCAGCCGTATTTCATCGTTGTCGAGGAACAGGAGCGCGATGCTTATGCCGCAGTCTGCAACCCCGAGTTCGCTACCGTCTTAGTACTGGACCCGAAATATCAGGACGAGTACGACACCTGTGATGACCTGGGTGATTCCAAGTCGAAAGGGCCAGGGGCCGCGCGTAATTTCGTGTGGGATCACAGCATCGCGAACGGGTATGCCTGGCACTGGGTGATGGATGACAACATTCGGCGCTTCTTTCGCCTGAACCGAAACCGGAAATTGCCGTGTCGCACTCCCGCGTTTTGGGCTGCGATGGAGGATTTCTGTTTGCGGTACACGAATGTCGCGATGGCTGGACCGAATTACCACATGTTCGCGCCGCGCAAGGTGAAGCAACCGCCGCTGATAATGAATACGCGCATTTATTCCTGCAACCTGATTCGCAACGATATGCCGTATCGATGGCGTGGCCGGTACAACGAGGACACCGACCTCAGTTTGCGAATGCTAAAAGACGGCTGGTGCACGATTCTGTTTAACGCGTTCCTGCAATTGAAGATCGTCACGCAAGCAGTCCCGGGCGGGAACACTGCCGAGTTTTACGAAAAAGAGGGAACGTACCCGAAGTCGAAAATGCAAGTCGATTTGCACCCTGACGTTTCTCGCCTGGTTCACCGGTTCAGTCGTATCCATCATCACGTCGATTACACCCCGTTCAAAGGCAATCGCCTGATTCGGAAACCGGACATCAAAGTGCCTCGGCGCGTGAACGAATACGGGATGAAACTGGTCGACAAGTGACCTGGTGTAGACTGTTGCTATGGCTGGAAGACGCGGACCAAAACCACTGCCGACGAATTTGCGCGTAATCAAGGGCGCGGATCGCCCGTCGCGCACGAATAAGGATGAACCGGTCGTCCCGGTTGCGATTCCTGATCCACCGGAGCATTTATCGGACCGCGAGCAAGACGTATTCCGCGAGACGGCCGCGAAGTTAGCCAGGATGCGCGTAATGACCGAATCCGATGTCGATGCGCTCGCCGTTTACTGCGTCAACTGGATTCGCTGGCAAGACGCGAATGAAAAAGTCCGCGAGATGGGAATGATCGTGAAGTCGCCGAAAAACTTCCCGATGCAAAATCCGTATCTCGCTATCGCCAACAAAGCGCAACGGGAGTGCGTCGGAATAATGACCGAGTTCGGTTTGACACCGAGTTCGCGAACCCGCGTAAAGGCCATTTGAGTGATCTTCAAAAAGATGCCCCGCACGTTTATCTCGCGCTGGAGTACGCAACTGCCGTAACCAACGGCGACCTGGTTGCCGGCAAGCTGACGATCCTTGCTTGCCAACGATTCCTGGATGATCTGAACCGGCCCGACGCGCCCTGGTATTTCAACACGCTGGCAGCGGAACGCGCTTGCAACTACATCGAGAACTTGCCGCACATCAAAGGCGAGTGGGCGAAGCGCCGCGAGTTACTTGTCCTGGAAGCCTGGCAGTGCTTCGTGGTGTGCAACATTTTCGGTTGGCTGCTGGAATCGGACGATACGCGCCGGTTTCGGATGGCGTATGTCGAGGTAGCCAGGAAAAACGCAAAGTCAACACTCGCTGCAGCGATCGGACTGTACATGCTGGACGAAGATGGCGAGGCGGGAGCGGAAGTTTACTCGGCGGCGACCACGCGAAACCAGGCCAAGATCGTATTCAGCGTCGCCCAGGAAATGGCCAGGCGAACCCCGACATTACCCCTGGAGGTGCGCGCGCATAACATCAACAAGGTGGAAATGGCGTCCAGGTTTGAAGCATTGCACGCGCAAGGCGAAACTTTGGACGGTCACAATATCCACTGCGCGATCAATGACGAGTTGCACGCCTGGAAAAACCGCAGCGTTTACGACGTGATCGAGACGGCAACCGGTTCCCGCGTACAGCCTTTGATGTTCAACATCACGACTGCCGGCAGTGATACGAGCGGAGTTTGCTACGACGTTCGCCGCTATTGTGTTCGGATCCTTGAAGGTAAGGCCGATGATGATTCGGTTTTCTGCATCATCTACACCCTGGACAAAAACGACGATTGGGCCGATCGGTCAGTGTGGCCGAAGGCAAATCCGAATTACGATGTCTCGGTTTACCCGCTCGACCTGGAAGCACTCTGCCGGAAAGCGCAAGAGGTCGTCAGCCAGCAGAATGCATTCCTGACGAAGCGAATGAACGTGTGGGTAAACGCCGCAGAAGCCTGGATGAACATGCGGCAATTCGAAGCGTGTTACGACCCGTCGATGCAGATCGAGGACTTTCACGGCGAAGAAACCTGGGCCGGGATCGACCTGGCGTCGAAAATCGATATCAATAGCCAGGCACAGATATTCGCGCGCGAGATCGACGGCAAGGATCACATTTACGCATTCATGCGGCACTGGCTACCTGAGGCCGCGGTCGAAGAAGACCCGAACGGTGTTTATGACGGTTGGGTGCGAGCCGATCACATTCGCACGACTCCAGGTAACGTCGTGGACATCGACCGGATTGAAGACGATACGTTGGAGGAAGTCGCCGCGCCGTTCGACCTGGTTTGCCTGGGTGTCGATCCTGGTCACAACTCGACGCAGTACGGACTGCACATGGCGCAGGAATTAGGGCAGACCATCGTTATCGATGTGCGGCCGACTGTGCTAAATTTCAGCGAGGCAATGAAGTGGCTGGAAGCCTACGTCAAGGATGGCCGATTTCACTATTGCGACCCGGTACTGACCTGGATGGTCTCGAATGTTGAAGTCAAGCGCGATCACAAGGACAATATCTATCCCCGGAAAGGCGCGGTTAACCGGAAAATCGACGGCGTTGTGGCTTTGCTGATGGCGATAAATCGATACCGGCTCGCCCAGGAAAACACGACCGTTTACAACGAACGGGGAGTGATCACCGTATGAACTGGAATCCGCTGACCTGGTTCGGGCAGAGCAAGGCGACGAATCTCACACTCGACCAGGCAATCCAACGAATGTTGGTGCTTCGTCAGACTGTCTCCGGGGAAATGATCAACCCCGATACCGCGCTCCAGGCACCTACCGTTTTCGCTATCGCTGGCGGCTTGTCCAGGGCAGTCGGAATGCTCCCGTTCATGGTCGAGCAAGATGAGTCTGAACCAGGCAAGCGCAAAGTGACCAGGCTTCCCGAACACAACCTGGCGAAGCTGATGCGAAAACCGAATGCCTGGCAAACGCCATACGAATACTGGTCACTCGTGATGGTTCGGCTCGCGCTTTACGGCGAGTTCTATGCGATCAAAAACCAGGCGAGCAATGGCCGCATTACTGCACTTGTGCCGATTGCGCCCGAATCCGTTGAACCGCAGCAGGGCAACACCGGCAAACTGTCGTTTCAGGTAACGCCGACAAACGGAAATGCACAGACAATCCCGCAGGACAAGATGCATCGCATCGTAATGTTTTCGACCGATGGGATTCGCGGCACGTCGCCGGTTCAGCGATGCAAAGAAACTATCGCGATGGAAATCGCATCGGAAAAGTTTGGCGCTGCGACCTTCGGGAGTGGCGCGATCCCGAACGTCGTTCTTTCGATGGAAGGGCATTTCAAGGACGAGGACGCCGCGAAGAAGTTCAAAGAATCGTGGCAGAAAGCATTCGGTAACAAGAAGCGCGGAACTGCGGTTTTGGAAGACGGGCTAAAAGTCGAACCGCTTCAAATGAACAACGAAGAATCGCAATTCCTGGAAACGCGGAAACTGCAGCGAAGCGTTATCTCGGGCGCGTGGGGTGTGCCGCCGCACATGGTGGGCGACTTGGAACGTGCGACGTTCAGTAATATCGAGGAACAAACACTGTCGATGCTGATGGGTACGCTGCAACCGTACCTGGAGTGCATCACGGATGCGGTTGACCGCGACCTGATTAGCCCAAACGACCGCGAAGCGAAGGTCAGTTCGGCATTCGACACGAAAGCCAGGTTGAAGGGCGATATGAAGTCCAGGTCGGAATCACTCTCGATTCAGCGACAAAACGGCATCATTTCGGCGAACGAATGGCGCGCAATGGAAGGCATGGACGCGCGCGAGGACGAAGGCGGCGACGATTACATCACACCGCTGAATTTTCGGCTTGAGGACGAGTCCGGTTCGTCGGATCCTGACGATCCCGGAACCGAGGACGAAAAACGGCGCGTTCTTGGCACGATTCGCGTCGTAGCGTAAACTCCAGCCAACTAATCAGGCGACCGGCCACGCGCGGCAGCGGAGAGCCAGCGGAGCGGAAAATGTTGCAGAAAGGCCAGGCATTCGGCGTCGAAATCAAAGACGTATCGAGCAAAGGCGATGTTGCCGGTTACGGGTCCGTATTCAACAACGTTGACCAGGGATACGACGTTGTCGAAGAAGGCGCTTTTGCCAACTCACTCAAAGAACGCGGAATGCCGAAGATGCTTTTCGGTCACGACTACTGGTCGCCGCCAATCGGGAAGTGGAACGAAGCGAAAGAGGACGATCACGGTCTGTACCTGGAAGGATCGCTGAACCTGAAATCGCAAATGGGTTCCGAAGTTCACGCCGGTTTGAAAATGGGAACGATGGACGGATTGTCTGTCGGGTTCCTGATGAAAGATTACGATATCGCCGAGTCGGGTATTCGGCACATCAAAGAAGCAGACCTTTTGGAAGTGTCTGTTGTCACGTTTCCAATGAATGAATTGGCGCGCGTGGATGCCGTCAAGAATCGTGTGCAGCAAGGGATTTCGAAAAGGGAGCTGGAATGGATTCTGCGGGATGCAGGATTCACTCGGGCACAAGCCAAAGCGTTTATAGCGCGAGGCTTCAACGGACTGACACAGTGCGATGCTGCTGTCGAGGACGAGGACGCGGACTTTACCGAGTTTGCGAATCTTTTCACGTAAAACGGAGAATTGATTTTGGAAATTAAAGACCTGAAATCACTGCTCGACAGCATCAAGTCGAACTTCGAAGCGTTTAAGGCGGCGAACGATGAACGCCTGGACGCTTTGGAGAAAGGCAACGGCATCGCCGAGGTGACCGAAAAGATCGAGAAGATCGAAAAGGACATCGATGCGGATCAGCAGAATTACGACCAGGTTTTGCAGGAAGCGAAAGCACTGCAAGATCGGGTCGATGAACTGGAAGGCGCATTCGATGGATTCGGCGCCACCCAGGACGGAAAGGCCAAGCTGAAAGAGGAAACGGCCTACGAGAAGGCATTCGAACGGTATATGCGTTCGTGCACCCAGGTGAAGGGTGGCGATCCGCAAGCGCAGCGCGAACTGCGTGACGCGGAAAAAGCATTGCTGGAAGTGAAGGACATCGCGACGACAACTGGCGCTGCCGGTGGTTTCGCGGTTCCCGAAGTCATCTCGACGGACATTCACGATCAGCTTCGTCTGCTCTCACCGATGCGCGACCTTTGCCGGGTTGTCCAGGTCGGGACCAGCGATTACAAGGAACTCGTCAACATTCACGGTGAGAACAGTGGATGGGTCGGCGAAACCGGTACTCGCAACCAGACCAATACCCCGACGTTCAGGGAGCGCGCGCCGACGATGGGTACGCTGTACGCATACCCGCGTGCGACCGAAGAATCGGTTGACGACGTGTTTTTCGATGTTGCAGGAATGCTCACCGAAGTCACGGCAACCGAGTTCGCGATTGCAGAATCGACGGCGTTCCTTTCCGGTGACGGCAGCAACAAGCCAACGGGTATCTTGAACACGACCCCGACGACGGACACGGACGACGCCTCCCCCGCTCGTTCAGCCGAAGCAATCGAATACATTGCTCTCGACAGTTCGTCTCCGACCACGGCAATCGATCCGGATCGCCTGATCGACATCGTGTACAAGACGCGCGCACCGTATCGTCAGAACGGCACCTGGGCGATGAACTCGCTGGTAACGGGTGAAGTGCGGAAGCTGAAAGACGGACAATCGCAGTATCTGTGGGCACCGGGTCTCCAGCCTGGTCAGCCGGCATCGCTGCTCGGTTATCCGATCCGGACGCTGGAAGCAATGGCCGATCTGGCACAGGATTCGTTCTCGATCCTGTTCGGTGACTGGCGGCGCGGCTATCTGATCGTTGATCGCGTCGGTCTTCGCATCACCGTCGACGACAACATCACGACGCCGGGTTACATCAACTGGTACATCAGGAAACGGGTTGGCGGCATTCTGCTCGACAACAACGCACTGAAAGCCGGTCGCTACGACACCTGATCCGTAGCCTTCGGATGAAGCCAAGCGAGCGGGGTCACCTATTCGGTGGCCTCGCTCCACTTCCGGTGATACGTCAGCGATATACAGACGGCGCGGCTGTACTGATCGCAACTGGTCCGAGTCTGACCAAAGAGCAGATCGAGCTCGTTCGGCCACTCCACGAACGCAACCTGGTTGCCGCCTTCGGCTGCAATGACTCGTATCGCATCTGCCCGTTCCTGGATTACCTTTACGCCGCCGATTTCCGGTGGATCGAACACCACGACGAAAAAGTACCGAAGCGTTTGCGGGATCGCGGGTTTTGCTATACCGCCGAGGACAAGCGAACGGATCCTTACACGAAGTGGACACAGGTACCGTCGAAAGCGGCGCATGGTTTATCGACCGATCCGAACTTGCTGCACCGGGGAAATCATTCGGGGTACCAAATGATCAATCTCGCGTACCTGATGGGAATACGGACGATGTTCCTGATCGGATACGATGCTCACTCTGGCGGCAAACACTTCTTCGGTCCGCATCCAACCAGGGCAATGCAAGTCGATTCGAATTACAGCTATTGGTTACCGAATTATCGAACGATCCAGGACCGGGCAAGCGCACTTGGTCTGACGATCATTAACTGCACACCAGGCAGCGCGATTGACGCATTCCCGCGAATCTCGCTCGACGTGTGCATGGAAAAGAGGGCGCAAGCGAAATGACACACCCGGAGCAATGGAAATATGAAGCAGCCTACGAGATCGAGAATTATCGAATGGGCAATCGTCGCAAAGCGGTCGCGTATGAATGGATCGGAACACTCGCGGCGTTGAAGTATCTCGACGTTGGCTGCGGTCGCGGCGAGACGTTGGACTGGGCGCGTCGGCGCGGCCTGGTCGCATACGGAACCGAACTGGTGCCGCAACTCTGCAACGATTTTGTGATTCACGCCGAACTCGAGGATTTGCCGTTCGCGGATCACGAGTTTGATTACGTCAGTTGTTATGACGTTTTGGAGCATCTCATACCTGGTCACGAACAAACTGCTCTGGACGAACTGTTTCGGGTTTGCCGTAAGGAAATGCATCTGTCGACCAACGACCGGCCATCAACGCTACCGGATGGAACCGATCTGCATATCAACAAACGGCCGCGAGAGGCATGGCAGGACGATATTGTTGCCAGGGCAGAAAAACGAAACGGCCAGGTTTTTTTCTCGACGTTCGGCGTACTGGATCACGATTGGCTTTGGAGGATCGTATTCCCATGATGGCGCATCTGAGGTACGACCCAAATCAGCAGCATCAGTGCGATGCGATGACAGAACTCGGTGCCGGTCTCCAGGAACATGGAGTCGTGCCGGTTATCGCACCGGATTGGAACGTGGCACCCGGAGTGGATTTCGTCGTCTGTTGGGGCGACAAGGTTCCTGAAAACATCGAAGTCCCGCGACTGATACTGGAAGCGGGTTATATCAATGGACGGTCGGGCCAATATGTCCGAGATCGCCTGCGATTCGTGTCTGCCGGGTGGAACGGATTGCATGGCCGCGCCGATCCTGGTCGGCCCGACTGTCCACCTGACCGATGGGATGCCTGGTCAATTCCGATCATGCCGTGGCGAGAGGATGACGGCGATTACGTCCTGGTTTGTGACCAGCATCCCGGCGACCAGGCAAGCGGCCCGATGAAATGGTGGAAGTCGATTGCAGATGGGATGCCTGGTTGTCGCATCATCTATCGACCGCACCCGTTACTCGCGCCCGATCTGCCACCGCTTGAACAGTCGTTAGCTCGCGCCGGAATCTGCGTTACCTGGTCATCCACCTGTGCCGTCGAAGCTGTTCTGAACGGCGTACCGACACTGGCATTGGACCAGGGCAGTATTGCCTGGGATGTCACCTCGCACGACCTTGACGACGAACTGTACTTGGGACCGCGTGAGCAATGGGCGTACAATCTCGCGTATCGGCAATTTACGTTTGGCGAACTCGGGAACGGAACAGCCTGGGAGGTTTTGAAAAATGGGATTGCAAAGGACAACGGCGGCAGAACAAGAGCCGATCAACATGGCCGAGGCAAAGCTGCATCTTCGCGTGGATCACGACGAAGAGGACGACATGATTCAGATTTATCTGAAATCAGCGGTGGCAACGGTCGAGGAATACACCCGCCGGGCAATCGTTAACCAAACGTGGCAGATGACGCTGCCGCATTTCCCGCAGCGGTACCCGTTCGAAATCAGACTGCCGCTCGGTAAGTGCAGCGCGGTCAACAGCATCGTTTACCTGGACGATAACGGCGCATCGCAAACGCTGACCGGTCCCACTTCCGGATCGCCAGCCGGGACCGATTGGCAAGAGGATTTGTCCAGCGATGAAGGTGCTCGGATCCGACCGCCGGTATCCGGAGATTGGCCGACTGTCCAGGACGAAGCGATTCAACCGGTTACGATCTCATTCGTTGTCGGTTATGGAACATCGCCGGATAACTGCCCGGATTCGTTGAAGACGGCGATCCTGTATCAACTGACCGACCTGTACGAGTTTCGCGGCACCATCGACGGGATCGGCGGTAACGCCAAGATGATGGCAAGTCCGTATCGCCTGGCGAAGTTCTGATGCCTGGCAAGTACCGACACCGGGCCACCCTGCAACAGCGAGCGACGACTGTTGACAGCTACGGCGAGGACGTTCGCACGTACACGACACTCGCGAAGGTTTGGGCCACCCTGGAAGCGGTTACTGCGCGCGAAGCATTCGAATCGCAACAGGTGCAGGCCGATGTTACGCACCGGATCAAGTTCCGCTTTGCCGAAGCGTATCTGTCCGGCATGAATCCCGAGGATCGTATCGTTATCGATTCCAGGACTTTCGAAATCGTCTCGTTACTGGATCGCCAGGGACGGGAGCGCGAAATCGAGGTAATCGCAGTCGAGAGACAATAATGGCCGTCGAGATGCAACTGACGAACTTGGGCAATCTCCAGCAGGTGTTGGACACCGTACCGCGCAAGGTGAAAAATAAACACGTTCGCCAGGCCACGCTGGAAGGCGCGAAGCAAGTCCGCGATTACATCAAACTGACCGCACCGGTACGCGATGGCAGTTCTACGGCGTACCGAAAAGGATCAAAGCGGCCACCACCCGGGCGGCTGCGTCGCCTGGTCAGAGCAAGACGGCGCCGAGGTAAACGGACC
>JAAUXZ010022032.1_pt1 | contig 21812 bp, 22 predicted proteins | sample 7278131 | NCBI WGS metagenome assembly JAAUXZ01 (sample SAMN14350119, study PRJNA611818) | marine sediment metagenome | isolation source: surface marine sediment (3m) | place: French Polynesia: Moorea | collected 2018-08 | reverse complement strand
TGCTGAACCGTATGATTCAAACAGGTAAACCCAAAAGCCACAAAGTTGACATCTAGTTAACTCAGACTAAGGGGAGTTGTTGCGATCGCCACTTTCATGCAACAAAGCCCACAGAAATTACTAACCAGAAGACAGACAACTCTTTGCTGATGGAACAATCTCTGGCTTACACGAGCGATGGTTATGAGGGTTCTGGGTATTATAATGGGAATATTGCCAAAAACAGTATTAATTACGGCGATGGGGAGAATGCTTCCAGAAATCATGACTACCAGTATCAGTACGATAATTTGGGACAGCTAAAAGTTGTCCAAAATAGCCGATTTCCAGAAGCTAGTTTAGGGGTTGATCAACCGACGACTTATGATCTCAATGGCAATATTGAAATCTTGAAACGAGGGAATGACACCAACCAGTACGAATATATCGAGAATACCAATCAAGTTAAAGATGTTAATGATGGTAGCGAAACTCAATCCTATAACTATGATGTTAATGGAAATGTGACGGCTGCTGCTCATCGCCATATTTCTCAGATTGATTACGATCCGTTAACCCAGTTAACAACCCAGGTACAGCTTGGGGGAGAAAAATCGGGGACTGTTTCCTTTAAATATGACGGGGGAAATCAACGGGTACTGAAAACGGCACAGGATAGTAAAGGAAAGCAAACCGCAACAAAGTTATATGTTCATGGTTTGAATGATTATCCTCTGTTGGAAATGAGTGAGGAAACGGTGCAGTATATCTATGGGATTGATGGATTACTGGCACTGGTAAAAGAAGGCAAGGTTTATACTGTACTGAAAGACCATTTGGGTTCTACCCGCTTGGTAGTGGATGAAGCAGGAACGGTAATTGCTACTTTTGATTATTTGCCCTTTGGGGATTCGCAGGAAACTGCTGACGGGAATAATTCAAACATTATTAGTTATCGCTATACGGGACAGGAATTCGATCCAGAGTTAGGGCTGTATAACTATCGGGCAAGATTTTATGACCCTCGTTTGGGACGGTTTTATGCGATCGATCCAGCCGGACAATTTGCTAGTCCTTATCTTTATGCAGGGAATAATCCCATCACTTATATCGATTCGACTGGACAGATAGCTTGGTGTAACATTTTTGGTGGAATTGGAGGTGCGATTCTAATTGGAGTCGGGATAGGAATAACTCTCGCAACTGCAGGTACATTGTACTTAGGTGTGGGTGGGACTTTGATCGGTGCAGGTTTCAATACATTAGCATATTCTGTTAGCGTCTCCAAGGAAAAATTTAAATTGAAGGATTATGGACTAGCATTAGCTGGTGGTGCTGTTGAGGGAGCAATAATTGGCGTGGGAGGTGCTGTAGGTGGGGCACTTTCTGGCAGTTTATTCAAAGCATTAGGTGGATTAGCAATAGAGAGTATCGCCGGAGGATTGGGAGCAGACGCTAATCAACTAATTTCTAACTGGAGCACAAGTGGTTGGTTGTCTACTTTTGCAGTTGGGGCTCTTGGAACATTTGCTGCAAGCGGTATCTTAAGACTTGGCAATAAAAGAATTTCTAAGATGATCAAAGACACCTTAGAAGAAAACTTAAAAGAAAAGCGGGGAGCACAATTATACTGGAGACAAGCATTGAAATACCGTTTGAGTGCAGGAGCAATCGGTGCTGTTACTGGAGGAATAGCTGGCGCTGCAATAGAAGTAGGAAAACTTCTTTTTTCCGAAGACAAGTTCGATTGGACAAACGTATTGATTGCTGCTACGGCTGGAGGTCTATCTGGATTGGGACACATAAGCAATTCCCGTTTCAAGAAAGAATTCGTCATGCCTAATCAGGAGCAGGTTGTGCGACAGAAGATGGGCTCTTTTAGCAGACCACCCATGACAAGAGGAAACAAAAGAAACGTCATATTGCCAAAAAATCACCTATGGGATCAAAAAGGAGTCGTTCCATTTGACGATATATATATGAAACCCCATTAAACCCAAAAAAATATAAAGAGTAATTTATAGAAGCGTCAGGAACAAAAACATGTTAAGGATTGACAAGAAATAAGTTAACAGTACTTAGACTAATTTAAGGAAGGTGGAGTTGGCAATCAAAACAAAACTACAAACAAAGAAAAATTAAAAACATGAAAATCCACCATCAAAAACAATCGCTCCGCCCCCCATAACAGGAAATATTCAACCCTTATTTCTTGTCCCATGGCAATGGAGCGAACAATCAAGTAAACACTGAAATGAAACAAAGGAGAAACTGGAATTATGACAGTACCAATTGGAACAATTTTGCCTTATGGTGGTGACCTGACTGACGGAAGTACTGTGAGACAACTTGCAGACAATGGTTGGTTGCTTTGCGATGGCGCATCCTATTCTAAAGCAGATTATCCACACCTATCTGATGTAGTTGGAACTGCTTTTGGCACCTCTTCAAGTTCCCGATTTAATGTACCCGATCTGCGTGGACGATTTGTTCGAGGGGTAGACAACGGCACGGGGAAAGATCCAGACGCTAAATCTCGCGCTCATTCGGCTCCGGGTGGAAATCAAGGTGATAAAGTTGGTTCGGTGCAAGAGGATGCGATGCAGCTTCATAAGCATGAAGATGAAGGGCATAAACACAGCGCTTACTCTTGCTTAGGGAATGACCATAACAAATCTGGACTCGAGTATACAAACGCAAAGATAGGGGATAAAATTCAGATCCAAGAGGGGAAAGCTAACATTGGGGGACCAACAAAAGTTAATGACAAAGACGACCATCCGCGCAACAGCTCGGAAACCCGCCCCAAGAACATCTACGTCAATTGGATTATCAAAGCTAGTGATAATAAGAAGGATGTGTAGCTGATTCTTAACCTGGAAAATAGGGCGATCTCAATTTTGTGAAAGCAAGCACTCTGCCTGAGGGGAGACAAGTAACTCATCGAGAGTTTGTTGACTGTCCAACCGACTCTTAAAACATCCTTTTAGGCTCCCCCACAGGCGCGATTGCACCAGCTACGTATCGAAGGAACACTACCTGGAATGGGGAATGAGTGAGTGCAAATTCTCCCTTGTCTTCCTATTCCGAAGTTCCCTTACTCGCTACGGAGTATTCCTTCAAAGTTCAAGAACATTTAACCAGAAAAATCAATCATGTTAATCGATAACCTCCAAGCCTCAACGAAAACCTCTCCTTGCTTAACTATTTCTGAATTAACCAACACCGCTTATCTATTCTGGAATGATAATGGACAAGTTCATTTTGTCACTCAACAAAAACCAGAGGGATTAGATTCCTTGCCAGCAAAGGGATGGAGTGAACAACAAAAACTTCGATCTTGGATAGATCATGGTGTAGCAGAAAATACAGCTCCTGTCGCGATTGAATTTCAGGATAAAATCTACTTGTTCTGGTGTGGTGCAACAGGTGACGGAATTTGGTACACATCTACTAGTACTCATGGTAAAAATTGGGAAAAGCAACTCTCTATAGAAAAAGCAATCAAATATCATGCAGTTAGAAAAGGTACAAGTCCTGCGGTTGCTATTTTCAACAACAAAATCTACCTATTTTGGTGTGGCTCTGGAGGAGATGGGATTTGGTACACAACCTCTCAAGATGGTAATAATTGGCAATCTCAGAAGTCGATAAAAAAGGCAATAGGGGAGCAAGGATTTAAAGACAAGACAAGTCCTGCGGTTGCTATTTTTAGCAACAAAATCTACCTATTTTGGTGTGGCTCTGGAAAGGGCGGAATTTGGTATACAACCTCTCAAGATGGCAATAATTGGCAGTCTCAAAAATCGATTAAAGCAGCCATAGGGGAGCAAGGATTTAAAGACAAGACAAGTCCTGCTGCCATAAAGTTTGAGGAAAAACTTTACTTGTTCTGGAATGGAAGTGGAGAAGATGGATTTTGGTTCACCTCCACTAAAGGCGATGAGAAATGGACTGGGCAAATGAAAGTAATAGATCGTGGGAATCAGAATAAGCGTATTTCCAGTCCTGCCGTTGCAACTTCTGGATCTCATCTTTTTCTCTGTTGGGGCGACTATTCGAGGGGCAAGATATTTTGGGAGCAAGAACCTTATTTACGCCCTATGGAGCGCTCTAAATGGATGGAAGAAATATTTCAAGACAAGAAAGGAACACGGATGCACGAAATATTCATTCCTGGAACCCACGATTCAGCTACTTACGGAATAAGTGAAAATAGTGGATTTGCAGATGTGGAGTTAGAGGAAGGGAATAAAACATCAATAAAGGATGTTAAATATTGGAGTGATAAATTTAGTATTGTATTCGATATTTTCTCTAAATTTAAATCTGGTTTAACACCGAGAGAAATAGTTGCAGGATGGGCTAAAGCTCAGAACGTAACCATTAAAAAACAGTTGGAAACAGGCATCAGATTTTTTGATTTGAGACCTTGTGTCAAAAACTATAGCAACCCAAACAAGATTGATTGGTGGATCAGTCACTCTCTTTTTTCTGTACCGCTTGACGAAGTTTTACGACATATTCGAGATTTCTTGAATCAAAACTCATACGAAATAGTTATTCTAGACCTGAGATATATTTGGGGTCTTAGTAAACTTGACCGCACAGCAGGTAGCAAAGCTTTGTACCAAACAATTTGTGACTATCTAGGAGAAGAGAAGTTAATCAAATTACCACCCAATGCTACAACAATACCTACTATTAGTAAGATTTGGGAAACTTCAGGTAGGGTTTTGTTACTGTGGAATGTTTGTGAGAATCCAAAGGGAAGCGGTGTTTGCCAGGAATTTATGAAAGAGCAGAATTTCCAGAATACAAGGAAATGGGCTGATCTTGTTGGAGAAGGTGATAAGTACAATGCATCCGACAAGAAAATTGAACAAATAAGCAAACAACTCAAAGAAGAGCAGAAGCAGAAAGATTTTTGTCTTGTGAAGTGCGAGATCGACCCGGAGAAGTTACCAAAGAATGAATACATAACGAATAATCTTGCAAAACTCGCAGACTCGAATAAGAGAATGATTACATATATTCAAGACGAATGGAGTAAACGCAGAACAGGATGTGTTTTTACCTTCGATTTCTATGATAACTGCGGTGTTGCCGATACAATCATTAAACTCAATGAGTAGTCACACAGGAGTTACGCAAAGGCACTATATATAGTGTTAAGCTTGTACTTCATGAGTTCTAAGTTATAGAACTCTTTTAGAGTAAGCGATCGCTCAATAGTTTTCTTGCTAGAAAACTTAACTGTCTAGTGAGGTGTAGTGTGATTACTAGATACCCAACTAGACAGTTGATTTAATTCTTTGGAGTTCTTTTCTGATAAGCATTTCAATTGCTTCAGCTTGTAATATTTGCACTGACAAATTTAAAGAATAATAGTAAAGATGTAGTCAGTACATCTATGACGCGACGATAATTCCAGCTTCCAGAGTGGTGATTAGCCTCCATGTGGGTAGGTTTGGCGTGGGTAGGTTTGGTGTCACGTCATCCTCTGACGGGAGGAACTTTCACCATCATTACTGAACAAGTTATGTTGGTATGCCTTCTACTATTCTTTAACCTCCATAAGATTCTAGATTTTGTTAAGCCGACACTCTAGGCTATTTATTCCCCTAGAAACGAATCGCACATTGCTGGCTGCTACAAGTAAGCTGATGATACACTTTTATCTTTCTTCAGAGAAAGCCATTTCTAATTTTTTGTTTTAAATTTATGCTTGGGCTATTTGTAGTTTTCTTCTAGTAATTTACGCAGCATATTAGCCATTGTTTCTCCTTGCTCTACGGCCTTGAATTTAATTTTCTGATGTAAAGATTCCGGAATATCAAGAGTCAATCGCTTTATCTTTTCCGTAGGTTCTTGTTGCTCAAAATTAGTAGTCCTATCAGCTACCCATTGGTCAGCATTTAAGACCTTACTCTCAGGCTTTTGGCTAATGTTAACCTTCTTTTTTACCACTTCAATAACTCCTCAACCAACACCTCAATTTCTTTAGTAGCCCGACCTTTAGGTTCAGTCTCCATCACAGTCTGGCCAGATGCAGCCGATTCAGCAAACCCCACACGCTGGCAAATCTGATTCGTGGCCACAGGAATTTCAAATTGAGAAAGAGCCTCAACTACATCTCGACCAATAGCAGTATTTACGATTTTACGATTAATTACAAATACAGATTTCAGGTTTTCTTTAAATACAGAAGCTTCTTTGATTAAATTAACCACCTCTTGAGCAGCCCAAACATCATAAGGAGAAGGCTGTACAGGAATCACAACCAAGTCAGCAGCAAGAATCCCTGAACGAGCAGTTTCAGAGATGCGTGGAGGGCCATCAATCACAATAAATTCATAATCACTGGCCATAGCAGGTAAATCTCGGTGAATTGTTGGACGGTCTAGTCCTACGACGGTAAAAGGAGGTTGCTTCTCTCTAGCAGCAGCCCAATCTCTAGCAGACCCTTGGGGGTCAGAATCTACTAGCAAAACTTTTTTCTTTTTATTAGCTAAGTCAAAACTTAGATGTACTGCCAGGGTAGTTTGTTACCCTAAGCTAGAAAGTCACCTTTCTAACTCGGCTTCAGAACCGGACATGAAAATTTCTCTTCATCCGGCTCCTCTGTAATACGGCTCTTGTTATGAGTACCTAACTCCTCTTTCTTGAGGAATTGAAACTATGTTTCTGGTCGTGGCAATGCCCGTGTAAAGCTTGTAGGTTAGACATCTTGTTTTCCTTTGGATTGTTGTTGATATGGTCAACTTCAATAATGTCTTCTAGGGTAAATCGGAGTTGGCATATAGGACAAATACCTTTTTGCTTCTGTAAAAGTTTACTTATAACAGGTCTAGTACCTGGATACTTTCCCCGTCGTGTACTCCAATAAACCCAATCTCCATCAAAGGGACTTCTGGTATCTTTGACATTAACGTGCATTTTGATTAAGGTGAGACGGTGTTCAGATAAAGAAAGTTCTCCATCGTTAAAGTCCCATTTTTTCCTTCCTTTTGGCTTATTAACGTGCCAGTATTTGTTAAACACCCATTTGGCAGATTTCATTGGATGGCGACGTAATGCCCAACGTCTTAGTTTTTGCCATAACCAATGGTCAATATCGCTAAAAATCTCTTTGGAGTTGACCGCACTGTAGTAATTCGCCCACCCTTGTATGACTGGGTTTAGTTCCCGAATTAACCTCGATTGAGGTGCGGTTTTTAATCCATCAATAATTTGACTTAGTTTAGCTTGATGACGTTTGACCGCTTCAACAGTCGGTGTGATAATGGTTTTAAACCTAGCTTCAACTCTCCAATCATTCCCATCTATAAGACTTCCCCCAGCTATAAATCTACGATTCCTTTTCCCTAATGGGTATTGACGGAATGAAAAGCCGAGAAAGTCAAAACCTGGTTCAATTCCATCTAGGGAGTTGAAGGTATGGACAATTTTGGTTTTAGTTAAACTTAGTTCTAATCCCATTTTATTGAGCCATTCTTCAGCAAGAGATTTGATTCTTTTTAATTCATTCAAATCTCTGTGTATGATGAGGAAGTCATCGGCATAGCGAACTACTGTAAGTTTCCAACTGGTAGCTTTCCCATTAATATATTTTGTCTTGGGTAAACAACTTTTGAGGTAATCCTCTAATCCGTGAAGGGCAATATTAGCCAATAATGGTGAAATTACACCTCCTTGGGGAGTTCCTTCCTCACAGGGAAATAGAGTTTCCCCGGACATCACACCTGCTTTTAACCAAGCCTTGATTTGTCTCCTCATCAAAGGAAATGTATTTAGCTTGTCTAACAGTGCTGAGTGATTAATACACTCAAAACATTTCCTGATATCCGCATCAAGAACATATTTGTCTTTTCTTTGGATATCAAGTTTGATATATTTAACTGCATCATGTACTGACCTGCCTGGTCTAAACCCATAGGAATGTGGCTCAAACTGAGCTTCCCATTCAGGTTCGAGTGCTAACTTAACTAATGCTTGTTTAGCTCTATCTTCTATTGTCGGTATTCCCAGTGGACGTTTCTCTTTTTTTCCGGGTTTTGGTATATAAACTCTTCTAATGGGAAACGCTTGGTCTGATATTTCCAATTTGAGGGCAAGTTTTAGCCTTTGTTCAGGATGAATAGATTTGACTCCATCAATTCCTGCGGTATTCTTACCTCTATTATCTTGAGTCACCCGACGAACAGCTAAGAGCTTTGCTGCCGTTGATTTTACCAGAAGCCTTTGAAGCCTACGGACTTGCTTAACATCACCACGAATTGAGGCTCGATAGATTCTCTTTTGGAGCTTGAAAACTTGTACCTCTAGCTTTCGCCAAGGTATATTTTTCCATTCATACATCAGTTTTGGTACTGTGTTCATGACTTGTTGACTCTTACTTGGTCTTCTATCATCCGCATTACAGTGTTTCTGTTAGCTTATCTCTGACATTACTCAGAGCCTTTGCTTCTGAAACAATCCTTCCCGTCAAAACCATACGCCTGACTAACTACTCAAGAAAATTTATCCCTGAGAGATAAAGACGGGTTACTTCGTTCCTGATACTTGTTTGACGATGGGTTTAGGCCCTTACTATCCTCCGGGTTGTTAATTGGGATGATTGTAGAATTCCGGAAAAACGTTCTACACCAACAACCGTGTCTTTTTGACTCTTGCTTGTTAAGTTGGGTAAGCAAGTTGGCGGTAACGAAGGTTATAACGTAAGTTCGTCTCCTAGCCATATCCATCTAACTCGCGGGGGTTTCATACCAACTTTCTGATTACCCGCTTTTCATCCCGCTTCATCCTTGGGGTTGTCATGTCCAAAAATGGGGATGATGTTGTCTTCTATCACCAAGAAGGTAGGGAATTGAATGGTAGGGAAAAAGCTTGTCCCATGATGGGATTTGTCCCCTCCTGATTATTCTCGCCCTACATCAAGTATCAAGTTGTCAAGGTCCAAATAGGATTAATCCTTAATTTGCTACCTTGCTTCTCGTCCCCCTTGAGTGAAGTCCAGACGACTGAAACTTCCTTTTGCTCAAGGTTTAGAGAAAACGAATCGCACTTCCAGCTCCTCCCTTTTGGTTTTGAATAGAGAAAATTGTCATTAATATTTACAGATTTACAGAAAAACTTATTTAAAGATTATCGTGTTTGCAGAAATCTGTAAAGCAGTATTTACAGAAAAAGAGGTATTAATACGTTGCCAGGGTAGTTTTTCCAACTCTCCCTGTCGGTTTTGAATAAATAAAATTGTCGCCAAGATTTACAGATTTCTGTAAATCTGTAAATCTGTGAAAAGTTAAAAATAGCCAAGATGCGAAGATTAACCTATTGCCGTCTGCCTAAGTTCTGAGAAAAGTAATATTTTCTCTACAATTCTGGTGCTATATGCGAGGCCACTTTCTACAGAGCGCAATTTTTGTAGAGAAAATACTCGGTATCCTTCCTACGTCGGCCTGGCTATGAAGGATGAAATAATATTTTCTCTACAATTTTGGTATGAACTAACTAGAATTTGCAGATTTACGGATTATCGCATTTACAGATTATCGTATTTAATGATTTCTGTAAATCAGTATTTACAGAAAAAGAGATTCGCGGAATTAATAAACCTACAAGGCAAGAAGTAGAAGGATAATATTTTCTCTACAAGTTAGTTTTAGAAAGTTATACATTTGTAATTATATATTTTTTCAGGTAAAGGGGTTTGAGTAGCAACCGTACAGAAAACCCCGCTAAGGCTGAAATACTTACTATTTAGGAGTTATAGATATCAGTATTTGCCAAGTGAGTGTATATGAATGGGTGTAGCAGTTAAACTGTAGTTTATTTGGTACAGAAATTTAGAACGATTTTTCAAGGGTTTCAGACCTCTTTTTTCAGAGAGGTTTAATTGGTACAGCGATCATAAATACCTTAACGGGGTTTCTTGCACAATTGCTACTCAACCCCCGTAAATAAAAAGATAGGAATTGGTAGCACCTTTTACTTTGAGGTAAGAATTATTTTTGTTCTAAAATATACATTAAATGTTATTCCTTTTTATGATTTTATTATTTCTAATAGAGAGCGAATGTTATTCCTTTTTTGTTGACTAATAATCTTTACTTATTGAACAATAATTATTCCCATTAAAGAGTCAAACATTTAATATTTTTAATTAGACTTTTACTACAATTTTTTAGTCTCGGTTACTACCGATCGCCCAATTAGTATAATAGGAAAGTTATTCGTGGTATTATTGGATTTGTTCGGATTAAATTAAGGAGTTTTTATGGCAGATGAGCGGAGAAGAATCATCACTGATTCGTTTAATCCAGTTACGCTTGAATTACTTCAGAACTATGCTTTAATCAACTCTCAAAATGAAGGTGAATTTGTCCGAAACATTTTGAAATGTGAGATTTTCAAGAGTTATTTGATAGTTTAGGAGACTATTTGAATTAGCTAATTTCCTCAAAAGATAAGATTTGCATGGAGGATAGAAGTTAATGTTCAATTAACTATGTCCTATATACTATTTAAACCGTGACACCATCTGATTATTGCTCAAAGTGGGTTCCTATTCTATATAATCTTAATCCTGGAGACCGGGGATATCGTGCTGCTTGCAATCGCGAAATCTCCAAGGTTACTGGAGTTTCTTCAAATACAGTTAGTCAGTGGGGAAAAGATTTAGAGAATTATCACCCACTCATCGAAATTATCCTTGCTTACAGAGATAAGTTGAACAATATACAAATGGCAATAGGCATTTTACCCGACTTTACTCCAGATTCTAAAGATTAAGAAATATTACGAATACTATCTTAAAATAACTAACCGCATATACTATTAATACATGGTTAGAAAAGTAAGTGAAGGAGCGGTGACTCTCAGGAACTAATACTTTTCTTACCTTTATCTGATTATTTCGCTCTTCTTGAAAACCATGTCGCTTTAGCGCATGGATGAAAAGGGAGTGTCAAGGATGCTATGGATGAAATACTGTTAGCCAAAATTAATCAAGCTGATTATCTACACCCCTTTATTCTCAGGTCATTAGGTTATAGCTATGAAAAAATTGCAGTGTCTTTAGATAAAAGTGTTAGACAAATTCGCAACTATAACCCCTACAGTAAGAGCAAGAAAAAATCTACTCCTCCGTTATCCGTCTGTCGCCTTGCTGCCATTGAGTGTCGAAATGCTATTGGCTCTGGTAAGTTGCCTCAGAATTTATATGAGTTCAGGGAGTATCTTAATATGTCTGTGAATTTATGAAAATGTCAGCGAACTTGTGAAATAATTACCGAACTAATTACCGAACTAATTGCCTTGTAGTTCGGCTTTTTAATGTCTATTCTTTCAATATAGACATTAAACAGACAAGGAGAGAAAAGCGATGTACGCATCTCAAGTTCCTATGACTTATGGGTTACAAGGTAATGAGGAGAAGTTTGGAGACAACGTGATAGACTTCCACTTAGACGGTCAAACAGAAGGACAGACAGACGTTTCTTCCGTTGAACCAGTTCGTTATAACCTCGAACAACTGGCGACTCAGCTAGATGTTTCAACTAAAACTATTTACCGTTCTGGTACTGGGTATTATCCCCGCATTTGTGAATGTTGGTATTGGTTAGTGCAAGAGTTTAAGGTAGGCGAGCGCTATACTCCTCTTGCCTTAGAGAAAATGCAAGAGTTACAGGAAGCGATCGCTTTAAAACTACCAGATGGTTCTAAAAATCCAGGCAAGATGCAGTATGAAGATTTCAAGCAGCAAGTTTGGGCTAGCCATTCTGCCTCGGAGTCTGTATCTAGTATTGTGCCTACTCCTAGCTATGATTCTTCTAAAGCTACGGCTAATATGGCTCAAATATTCAGGATTAAAAATGAAGCTGCCAATGTAGGCTCTGCTATTGACCAACTGACTAATTCGCTCCAATCTTTTTATGGAGAAGTTGGAACAGAGATGGCATCTCGTTGTGGTTCTGCTTTAGTTGGAAATTTTAATCAAGGCATGGCACAAATATTAGAACAGTTGGGTCATGTTTCAAAATGATTGCTGATGTTGTCAAAATAACTGTTGCTGCTTTCTTCGGTTTTGTGGCAGCGATCGCTTACTATGAGTATTCGGAAAATGCCTATTTCTCAGAGTTTCAGAAGTTGCAGCAGCAGTATTCAAAGTGTTTGAACAACCAATCTCATCAGTTGCGTTTGGTTGAAAATTTTTACAGGGAGTACAACAAAAAATGACTTATACACTAGGTGCTTCGTTGCAACCTAAGTTTTCCTCTACCCGTCAAAAGCTCTCTAGTGTTAGTTTTGAAGGAGTAGAATCAATTACAGAGCATGATTATAATCTTAAGAAGCAGCATAAGGAAGGGCAGATGCGCTCGTTAGATTTAGCAATAATGGATAATAAGTTGTTAGCTAAATCTTGGGATGTCGCAGCTTCAGGAGAGAGAGTTAAGCAGCGTCAAATCAACTATAACATTGAAAGCACGAAAACTGATACTGCTGATGTTAAACAGTTGATAGCAGATGTTGGTTACGAGCAAGAACAGACTCGCCTATCCTTAGCTCAGGAAAAGCATTCTCAGCTTCAAGATAAATTGATGTTTGAGCAAGCATCATCGGTACAAGAGCGTGAAATGATGACTATTCAGGGCAATACTCGGCATTTGCAAATAGAGGAGTCTAGGTTGAATTTGACTCAACTACAAGCAAGTTTAAAATCTCGTTATGCTACGGATTTCGATGTATTGGATGGGATATTCATTGAGTAAGAAGTTTAATTAATTGTGTCAAAGGAGGGGGTAAAATCCCCCCTGTTTTTATTAGTATGAAATTCAGAATTGCAGTTGTAGCGATTATTTTCTCTACAGGAATATTCGTATTTTCATCTATGAATATTTATCTAGAGAAAAGGATTAAGTTGGTGCTGGTAGGTGGCTCGTTTATTTTTGGTTTAGTTAGCCTGTATACCTTATTTGATATAGATAATTCTTATAAAAATAAAATTGCAAAAATATCTAAAAATTCTGATTTAAGAATATCTATTTTACAGCAAGAAAATGAAGATGTAATAAATTATCTACAAAATAAAATTGCTGAAGCTACTCAAGAAAAAGATTCTAAAATATTGCAGCTAGAATCAACTTTAGATAAGTTAACTCAAGAGGTTAAATCCTGTGATACTCGTGTAGAGAATGCTTCACTAGAAATTGCTAGTAGGTATGAGGCTGAAATATCAGTTATCAAACAACAGCTTACTGATAGATTTAATACTGATTTAGAGTCAGCGATCGCTGTCTCGGATGAACTTAGGAATCAACTGGATATTTGTCAGCATAAATTAGAGCAATTTTTTTGTAGAGAAAATAATATAATTAGTGAAGAAAGAAGATTAGATGATGTAAAGAAGCAGTTGAATCTTTACAAGGAGCAATTAAAAATTAATCAGCAGCAGTCAGCTCTTGAATTAGAGAAGGCTTTATTGTCAGAAAAAGAAAAATTTGATGAGTTGGTAAGAGCCAATGAGTTATACAAAAATCAACTCGTAAAATACCAAGAGGTACTAAATTCTCTACAATCTGAGAATACTAATTTGAAAAACAGTAGTAAGCTGAGAATTGCTCATGGCGCTAGTTATGAGGCGTACCTTTCTCAGATAATTCAAAATTGCTATTTGGAGAATGAAATTAATATTTCTTTTGCTGAGTTTAATAAGTATGGGGATACTTTAGTTTTCAAGTTTTACTTAGTAGATTCTACTAAAGCATCCAAGGCTTTAAAGATTAATCATTCTCTAGAATTATCAACAGGGAAGTTTTGCAATACTGAAATAAAAGGAGGGTATTTATTAGTTAAAACTGAGAATGAAAAGTCTAGAGATGTTACCCCGATTGTTGTTAGTCCTGTTGCCACTAGAAAGCGTGATACCTGTTGGTTAGATGATACTTTCGTAAAATCTCATCACGATTTAATTATTGGAGCAACTGGTAGAGGTAAATCGACTTTAGTAGATAATATTGCTGCCCTAGCTAATATTCATTTTGGAGGAAATGCAGAAATCTTTGTTATTGACCCTAAATATCCTTATACAGAATGGAAGTTTGCGGGTAAAAAGTTCAAACCACAATACAAAGGCTTAAATGCTATTAATGATGATTTTCGTACTAGCTTCGACGGTCTTCAAGACATGGTAAATTCTCTACAAAATAGGTTAGATGCTGCAACGATTGCTGCTGAAAATGGGGATGAATTACCAGAAATAAAACCTCAAATTTGGGTTGTAGATGAGTCTTTGATGTTGAGGGAGTATGATAAGGAATTGCACTCTAAAGCAATTAAACTATTATCTACAGTAGGGAGGGCTTTAAAGATAAGAATTATTTTACTTACTCAAGAGTCAAATGTTAATACTAATGGGTTGACAGTTAGCGGTAGCTTCAACTTCACCAGATACTATTTAGGTGATTCTGCCAAGGTTCCCAGTGTGGTTAATAGGGAGATAAAATCAGCTACAGAAAAAAATGAAATAGCAGCTAAAACTTCAGATTTAATTGAGAGGGGTGAGAAGTATTTCGGGCTGATTTGCCCTGGGGAGGAAAAAGCGTTCGTGGAGGTTTTGCCTCCTCCTGGATTTTACGCCGAACAGCAAAATCCTCCTTTGGAGGGTAAGAATGAAACTATTTCAGGGCAAGAAAGAGAGCCATTCAGTCCTCCCGAAACTCCTGGTGGAGGAATGGAGGATAACCGCCGAAATATTGCTAGTAATAGCTGCCCTAAATGTGGAGGATTGAACCTTCTTAAGAATGGTGTTCGGGACTTAAAAAGTGGTAAAGTTCAAAGATATAAGTGTGGGGATTGTGGTAAACAATTCTCTGTAAAGTTATCGGATTTAGTAAAGGTTTAACATGAAAAAGAAAAAGTTTTTGTTTGGATTCAAAGAATTAAATTGTAATTTTCTGAACTGGAAGGATTTAATGCTTTTCCATCACTATCAAGAATGTTGGGATTTATGGCATTATTATAATTATTTGTGGGACAATTTACCTGCTGATACTTCTGGATATGATGAGTGGTTTAAAAGAGTCGTTGCTAGTCAGAAAGGGACTAATATTTATGATAGAGGTAATTCTCTATAAGCCAATAAAAATATTATTCAGAGTCACCAAAATATTACTTTTATCTACAGCCAAAATAATTATTTATTTTCTGGATAATCCAGTAGTCTCTAAGGATAAATCAAGGGTAGATTATTATCTTTATATTCAATCTCCAGAGTGGAAAGCCAAAGGAAAAGTCTTCAAGAAAAAAGTAGGCGATCGCTGCCAAGCTTTTCCTTGGATAAAATTAAAAACTTACGCCGTTCATCACTGTACCTACAATAATTTAGGTAGTGAAAAATGGAATATTGATTGTGTCGTTTTATCAAAATCTGCTCATGCCATTGTTCACAGTTGGTTGGCTGGCAGTGTTTATCCTATCGGAGTCTCCGAACAAGAAAAAAAAGGTAGCAAGTACCCTAATCTTGCTCAAAGAATATTTCATTTTTATAGCCGTCTTGTGGGCATTTTTCTTTACCTGTTGAGGTAGGATAGATTCAGGGGTTTCATTTTGAAACTTCCTAACTCTATTATTTTTTTGCCACCTTTGGTGGCTTTCTTTTACTGTTGCAGAATTATCATAGAGAATTGTTCCTTAGATTTATCTGGCAATGCCAGGAATACTTTGCTAATAGACTTTCCAGATATATCTTTTTTTCCTTGATAAAAATTTTGCAAACTACTTCGATTTACTCCTGCTTTCTCTGCTAGCTCTTGGATGCTTAAATCACAGTCCCTGATTACCTCTCTGAGTTTTTGATTGATAATCGGTTCTACTGAGTGTATTGTTTTTCGTTTCTTCACAATTATTTACCTTCTTCTCCTGGATTTACTGTATATTATATCATACAGTAACAACAAACAAGAAAAGTTGGGAGACCCTACCTACTATTTTATGAAAAGGATGGGTTTCCCTACGGTTTCACAAAAAAGATACTTGTATTATGCAACAAATTAAGCGGCGATTGAAAAGAAATCGCCAAATTCCTCCATCTTTGGAATATTGTAAGATTCCTCTATCCGACTTAAATTGGGCTTATAACCTCAAGCCTACCGAGTGGAAACTGTTTATCGCCTGTTGGATTAGCGATCGCTTCGGTTCCCGTTTCCAAGTATTAGGAGGTTTTGATTGGAAGTCCAGAAGTTTTCATCAGGCCAGAAAAAAAATAGAGTCTCAGGGCTTTTTTCAATTTAGGAAAGTTTTAGACTACGCCGATAATAAATCGACGGCCTATTGGGAAGTAAAAAATTTAAAGGGATGTCGGATAAAAAAGCGGCCACCTTCGGAGGAAAATCCTGTTGAGGATGCTGAGTTTTTTTCTGCTGATGATGGAAATTTTGCTGCTGAGGATGGAGAAAATTTTCCAGATACCGATGCGGATTTTCCCGTTACTGACACAAAAATGTCGAACATGACGGCTGAAACAACGGAGCAGCAAGGGTCGCAGGACGCCTCATTATCCCCTCATAATCCTCTCACTATCTCCTCAAAGGAGATAGTGAGAGAGGTAGGCAAAGAGAAGCCCGCCTCTGGGGGGCGGGCTTCCTTTGCTGAGGAGATAGAAGAAAATACCAAAGGCCAGAGTGGGGACTCTGGCCTTACTGGGAATGGTTTGAATTTTGTTGACCCTAATGTGGATTTAGGGTGTGTTTCGGATAGAGTTTCAATCCCTGGTGAGGGAATTGATATTTCAAATATACAGGATTCTAGTCAAAAGTCAATCTCTGTAGCCGAACCTTCTGAAAAGATTGATGAAACTTGGAATCAGAATGATTTGGCATCCAGGAAGCAGCTTGAGGTAGAGTTTCAGGCTCAAAAAAATACTCCTGAGTATCAGGATGCTAAGTCTAAGGCTTCAGAAAAAATCCACCAGTTGTTGTTGGCAAAGCAGCAGCAATTTAAGTCTGCAAGAAGTTCATTGTATGGATTCTTTAATCAGAATTGTAAATCCAAGTCTGCTGTAGATTGGCAAGCCAAGTCTAATCAGAATAATCAAGATTTAGAAGCAGAATGCTCTTCCTATTCCGAGTATTTGAATGGTGATGAATATTTAGAGGAGGAGATATGGTAATGCTATTTGATACTTCTAAATATGATTCAGTTCCTCTTCAAAAGCAAATACAGCAAGAAATTATAGATGCTGAGGGATGGGCTTATAATGAGTCGGTTGGTGTGGAAGCTGCACAGAAGCCTAGTAGTTTGTCACGGAAAATTGAAAAGCATTCTACAAATGATTTTGGGTTATCTGGTTTTTCTGATAAAAATTTTGTTTTTAGTGGAAAGCCGATTAGCTTTGGTCAAACTATAACTCAGCTACTCTCAGGCAACAAAACAGTTACACGGCGTTTGTGGAAAGATAACTACGCTAAACGCTTCGTTGATGACTGGAATGCTAGACCAGGAGAATTTCTCTATCCTGCACTCACAAAAAGCTACCGATGTGGTGGTGAGCGAGTTGGTTATGTCTGCCTTACCCATAAGCCCTATCAAGAGAAATTGTTAGATATTCCCGCTTCTGACCTAGTTGCAGAAGGTTTTCCCGATCTGTCAAAGGAAAAGTTTATTGAGCAATTTTTTGGTGGTGATGACCAGCTATTGGTGTGGGTAATTTGGTTTGTTTTTTTTCCAGGAGATATTGAGGAAGTTAAGAAGCAAATCTACGAGTGCCAGAGTCAAAGTTCTAAAGTAGGTCGCCCAAAAGGCAGTAAAAATAAGCAAAAATCTAGGGGTAGCTTTTACATGAGGGGTGTTTCAAAAAAAGGCGTAGAGCAATGGAGCTACCACTATCATCTCCTACTCCCTAATGGTAGGATTAAAAAGTCTTCCGTGTCGGTTCCCCTGTCAAAGCTTCAGGCTGCTAAAGATGTTGCCCGCTTGGGTGGTGTTGAGGCAGTCCTGCGATTTTTGAAGGGCAAGAATAGTTAGTGTTTACTCCCCAGCAGTGTACTGGGGAGCATTTAATTTTTGTGATGAAGGGAAACTTTCACGTCCGGTTTTGTAGCCGAGTCTGAGAGGTGACTCTCTGGCTTAGGTTAACATATTTACCCCTAGAAATAGCAGTTATGTTATTGAGCGCAGGAACGTTTTACCCGTGGCACTTGCTGCCCGTTTTACCTGTTTGGATCGGGAACGCATTTCAAAAGTTACTTGCCAATCGTCACATTACGAGTGCATTACAGTATGGAAAATTTCTATAATTTAATTCAGGAAATATATAACGGCGAATTAAGTTTATTTAGTTTGTTTTTAGGACTTACTTGAAGGGTGTAAAATCAAGAGTAAAAATTATCTTGTCTGTAAGAGTATGAAATTACCTAACGGGGAGCAAGCGGAAGTTGCAATGGAAAAGTTAACTAATTATTGTTTAAATCCTGAACATTCTAGTGGAAAAAATAAAGCTAGAGTTTTCAAATCTCGTTTAGGTATTACTCAAGAAAATGCTGAATTATTATTATCGATGATTCGTCAAGCGGCCATAGAAGGGGAAGTAGTTCAGCAAGCACGGACAGATTTTGGTCAACAGTTTAAAGTAGATTGGACAATACCTAATCAAGAAGGAATGCAACTTCGGACGATTTGGGAAGTCACTTCTACTAATGCAAATCCTCGTCTTATTTCTGCGTTTATTAAGTAAATCGACATGAAAAATATTTTAATGTTAGATACAGTGGCAATTATTTATCCGATTACTAAGGAAAGATTAACCTTAGTTGAGCCCGAATTTATGTCTATTGAAAACTTACCCAGTGGACAGGTGGGGACGGTGATGGAAATTTATGAAAAAGGTGGAGAAAAGCAATATTTAGTGGAGTTTGCTGATAGCCAAGGACGGGAATATGCAATGGCAACTTTAAAGGAAGATGAATTATTGCCATTACATTATGAACTAAAGGTGGCTTAATTATTGTTTATTTATCTTGTTTTCTGTATATTGTTGGTACGGGGATTTATGGATGTCTGGAATGGCATCGCCTGCTGCCCAAATTGCGGTGAGGTGCCCCGACTTTTTTTTCTGGTACAATTCGGTCGTATCCTCGAATTAGTTCATTTATGCCCATACAGCAAAAGAGTCTCAAGAATTTGTTGCCCCAAAAATCTCCTTGGAATCATAAGCCTACTGTGGCTAAAAGGATTCCGGCTATTTTTGTTGATGAGATTGATAGTTTTGCCCGTCGGCTTGATTCTGGTGATATGTTAGTTGTTGCTCCTGATGGTTTGGAGTCAATGATGATGGGGATGAGTTCTTTATCAGATTTGGATTTGCAGAAACTTAAGTTAGAAGTATCTCTGGAAATAGATAGGCGATCGCTTCAGTTTTCTTCTTATTTTGAGAATGCCGTTCGTTCTGTAATTCCATTCTTGGATGCGGAAGATTTATCATTTTTTCAGTGGTTGTTAAGCTGTATTAATAGCAAGAAGCAATTGATTTCTTACCACGTTCTTGCTGCTTGTAAAATTTTGTCTTCTAGGTATTCTGAGAAAATAGATTTTAATTATTCTGAAAATGATGTAAAAGTCTATCCTAAAAAAATTGTTCCTGTCCAAAGAAATCTTTCTGATGATGGGTTGTTTATTGAGCAAATACCACCTAAGTATATATGTTTAGTTGATGGTGAGGTAGGAGTGTACGCGCCCTATGATTCGTCAGGTAGGTTGCAGACACTATTTAAGAACATTCCTGGATATAGGTTTTATGCTAAAAAAAATGGTGGTGATAATTCTTGGAGATTTCCACTGGAAAGGGCTAAAAGTGTTGTTAGTTCTTTTCCTAGTTTTTTTGTTGAGAATTCTGTTTATGGTCAGATTGAGCTAAATAACCTTTTTGAGGCAAGAGTTAGAAAGCTAAAGTTACAAGAGTATGCCCGAAAATCCAATAAGGCACATACTTTTATTTCTAATTTGGATTTAAAAAAATATAATTTATTTTTTCATCAAGAGGAGGGGATACACTGGCTAATTTCTAATTATTTTTTTTCTTACAAAGGAGGAATTATTGCCGACGAAATGGGCTTAGGAAAAACTTGGACTGCTGCTATTGCTGCTGATAATATTTGTAGAGAAAATAATGCTTTGCTGTATGTAGTTTGCCCTGCTTCACTGATAGGAAATTGGCAAAAAGAATTGGATAAATTGGGTATAAAGGCTGAAATTTTCTCAGACCATTTCCAGAAAATACCTACTCCTAATCGCAATAGTAAATATTTTGTGATATTCGATGAAGCTCATAGATTACAGGATGATAGAAGCAAAAGGTTTAAGTCTGTAGAGAAATTAATATTAAATAACAACTGTCTTGGTAAGTTTCTGCTTACCGGGACTCCGATTAAAAATGGTAGACCGATTAATCTATATCCCTTGCTGTTACTTTTTAACCATCCTTTAGCTATTAATAAGAGGAATTATGAAGAGGAATATTGCAATGCTTATCTTGGCAAAGTGGGGAATAGAAACGTGTGGATAAATACAGGGGCGAGTAATTTGGGGAAATTATCAAAAAAGACCAATGATATAATACTGAGAAGATTGAAGAAAGACTGCTTAGACCTACCAGAAAAAATCAGGTCAATATCAACTGTACAGTTGGTTCCGGCTGTAGAGAAAAAATATTTTCAGATGTTTAAAGAGCGATGGGCTGAACATGAAAGGAAATTGAGAGAAGGAGAAATAAAAGAAGGCTGTGAAGCTGTGATAAAGGTAGGTATATTGAGACAATGTAGTTCTTTTTTTAAAGTTGATTGGACTCTGGAAATTGTAGAGAATTTATTAAGTGAGGGGCAATCTGTTGTTGTATTTAGTGAGTTCTTAGATACCATCAACGAATTAGAGAAAATATTCAAAAGTAAAAATATAAGTTGTGGCAAATTAATAGGAAGTACCCCTAAAGATGAAAGAACTAAGATAGTAGAAAGATTCCAAAATAGAGAATTTAAAGTATTCCTTGGAAGTACAAAAGCAGGTGGGGTAGGGCTGACTTTAACTGCTGCCAGCAACTTAATATTGCATGACCGACCTTGGACTCCTGGTGATGCCGAACAGGCTGAGGATAGATGCCATCGCATAGGGCAGTCTTCTACTGTCAATATCTACTGGCCTCAGCTTGGTGAGATAGATGAGGTCATTGATGCTGTAATTCGCTCTAAATCTCAGAATATTGATATTGTGCTGAGGGGTAAAAATGTTACGTTTTCTGCTTCGTCCGTGGCTCAGTTGCAGCAGCAGTTGTTGCAGTATTATCAGGATGAATATGGTATTTAGGAGTTGTATTTTTATTTATAGAATCATGTTATACTAAAGTGATAGAGTTAGGAAATATCAATTGAGAAATAGAAATCTTTACCCTACTAATTGGGATGAAATATCCTATAATATTCGCATTTCTGCTGGCTGGAAATGTGAATTTTGTGGCAAGCCTTGTCGTCCTGCTGGTGTTCCGATGGTCTCTACTGCTGATTGGTTATTAAATAATTTTCCAGAGTGGTTGTCTCATCTTTATGAAGAAATTTATGATGAGGAATTAGGGGCTGTAAAGGTTGAAAAACCCCATAGATTTACTCTTACAACCGCTCATTTAGACCATAATCCTAGTAATTGTGATGTTGGTAATCTCAAGGCTTTGTGCAGCGTTTTATATTGATTCTACAATGTGGAATGCTTACTAGATTAATGTTTCTCTACTTACACTCCACAAAGTAAATCTATAGATTCCTCATTTATATTTTCTTAAGATTTCATTA
>JAAUXZ010059782.1_pt1 | contig 21907 bp, 34 predicted proteins | sample 7278131 | NCBI WGS metagenome assembly JAAUXZ01 (sample SAMN14350119, study PRJNA611818) | marine sediment metagenome | isolation source: surface marine sediment (3m) | place: French Polynesia: Moorea | collected 2018-08 | reverse complement strand
CTAATCAAAGACGAAGACCTTAACCTAAACCCAAAGGATTACGGCAAAGATGACCAAGAAGACTTAGCCGAAGATATTTTAGACGAATTGGGTATATAACATGCGCAAATTAAAGAGACGAAGCAAAACAGAAAGTAGCGCGGGTGACGTGAGCCGCAGTTTAAAGCGGCGCAAGCCCAAAAGCCGCGTTGAATTTCTCAGTAGTGGCAGTACTACCTTGAACCTTGCACTATCGGGCCAGGGTAGTAACGGCGGTTGTGCAAGGGGCCGCGTTCTTAATATCGTTGGTGACGGTTCAAGCGGTAAAACCCTGGTAGCTTTAGAGTTGTGCTTTTGGTGCTATAAGATGATAATGCACGTAGCAAGCAAAATATTTCCTAAAGTGACGAAGGTTATTATTGTTTATAATAACTGTGAAGGGGTTATGGATTTCCCGCTTGAAAAAATGTACGGTCAGGGCTTCGTAGATAGCGTTATATGGCTTTGTTCGCCCAATGTAGAACATATGGGCCGTGACTACGCAAGAAGGCTTAGAAACTTAAATAAAGGCGAATTCCTGCTATATATTGTAGATAGTTGGGATGCGTTAGGAAGCATAGCCGCAGACGAACGTTTTGAACAATCTATAGACGATGATAAAGAAATGAAGGGTAGCTACCAACTTGAAAAGCAAAAGTACGCTTCTAACTTTTTCCAAAACATTTGTAGCAAATTGGAAACGAATAAACTTGATTCTACGTTTATGATTGTATCGCAGGTACGCACGAAGATAGGCGTAACGTTCGGCAAGAAGACCTACAGGGCGGGCGGCAAAGCCCTTGACTTCTACACGCATCAAGTAGCATGGATACGCGAAATTGAAAAGCTACGTAAGACTAAGCAACGCGAAAAGCGGGTATACGGTATTGTATCAGAAGTGAAGGTAGAACGCAGTAAGGTAGCAAAGCCATTTAGGGAAGCACAATTTACCATACTGTACGATTATGGCTTAGACGATATAGATAGCATGATTAAATATCTATACGGCAAGAAAAAGATTAATTGGGAAGGCCAAGCATTTAAGACGCACGCGGCCTTTATAAAACATATTGAGGATAACAACCTTGAAGAGAACCTTAAAGCGGCGGTTGCCGAAAAGTGGCAGAAAGTCGAAAAGGCGTTTGAAAAGGACGTTAAGAACCGAAAGGCGCGATTCTAATTTACTTATATTAGATTGTAGCGCATTAACGTACGCGGCTTATTATACCCACGGCACTTTAAGCTATTCAGGTAAGCCTACAGGCGTTATATACGGCTTTCTAAAGCAAGTCTTAACCCTTGCCAGGAAGTTTAACACAAACCGCTTTATATTTTGTTGGGACGCGGGCTATTCAATGCGCATACATGCCTACCCTGAATATAAAGCGAATAGGGAAAAGAAACGTAAAGAGTATACGCCCGCTGAAAAGAAAAGCTACGATAGCCTTTTATACCAAAGCGTGGCCCTTAATCACGAAATCTTACCGAACCTGGGCTTTAAAAATAACTACATACAACATTTATTTGAAGCAGATGACCTAATAGCGGTTCTATGCGAACGCCTACAGGATAAGCGTTTAATCGTAGTCAGTAGTGACGCAGACCTTTACCAATTATTAGATAGGTGTTGTATGTATTTGCCGAAGCAAAAAAAGTTATTTTCCGCTAATGACCTTAAACGCGATTATGGCGTAGAACCTGACCAATGGGCATTAGCTAAAGCTATTGGGGGTTGTCAAGGCGATAACGTAATAGGCGTACAGGGCGTTAGTGACCCTAAAAATAAAACTTCAAAGGCATTAAAATACCTAAAAAATGAACTAAAACGCGGTGTAATTTTTGACCGTATTACTTCTGACGAAGGTAAAAAAATCATTGCGCGTAATATTGAACTTGTACAACTTCCTTACAAACCCGAATTTATTAAGCGTATGTTGTATAGGCGTGATAACTTCGCAAAGTCACGGTTCATAAGGGTCTTTGACAAATACCATTTTAAATCTTTTCTTAAAAGTGAGAACTTCGAACAATGGGTAGAAGCATTTTTAAGGGGGTCTTAACCTATGGCTAAGTCTATCGTTGAAATGTTAGCGCAAATGGAAAAAATAATTTCGCGTCAGAAATCAGACGCGCTTAAATTTGATAATGGCGTTAATGCGCCTGGGGTGCGTGTACGTAAAGGTATGCAAAGGGTGCGCAGGTTAGCTAAAAGTATCAGAATTGAAATACAGAACGTTAAAACGCAACGCAAGGCGAATAGCAAAGACCATGTTGAATAAGTTAGATATAAATAATTTTCAAAGCCATGATAAAACTTCGTTGAAATTTCACCGTGGCGTTAATGGTATTATTGGTAAGTCACTTTCAGGCAAAACCGCTATTATAAGGGCTTTAAAGTGGTTAATGGCTAATCGGCCTTCGGGCTTCAAGTTCCATAGCAACTTTGACAAACCAAAAGGCACAACCGCCGTAAGTGTTGTAGCCAAAGGGCTAACAAAAATTACGCTTACGAAACAAGGCGGCACAGGGGTTTACGAAGTTGACAATTTAGAAAATTCACAAAAGCCCCTACGGTTCGATAAGATAGGTAAAAATGTACCTGACGTTGTTAGTAGCCAATTGAACCTAACAGACCTTAACGTACAGGAACAATTTGATTCACCCTTTTTAGTCTTATCGTCTGCGGGTGAAATAGCGAAAACCATAAACCGCATAACACAAATAGACGATATTGATAAATGGATTAAGGAAATTAACCGCAGAACGAATAGGGCCAAAGGCAAGAAGGCTATTATTGCAGAAGACGTAGAAGAAATTAAAGACGCTTTAGAGTGTTTCGAAGGATTGGATAAGGCAAAGGCTAAGATAGACCAACATAAGGCCGTCAAGAAGAAATTAGATAGGCTACAAGCTGAATTAGACCGCCTTGACAACCTTGTAGATACCATTAGGGTACTGCGTTCTACTATAGATAGTTTCAGCGGATACAGGAAGGCCAAACGCAACGTAGAACAAATAATAGCCCTTCAAGAAGTTTTTGCACTACTGACAAATGAAAAGAACCTTATTCAATCCCTATTACAAACACAAACAGAAATAGCAGAAGCCGAAAAGGAACGAACTAAACTAATTGCACTATACACAAAAGAGTTAGAAAAGCAGAAAAAATGCCCAACGTGCTTTAGAACAATTAGACGAAATGATATTAAAGGTGTAGCAAATGCAATTAATTCTACTGTCAGACGTTCACGCAACCACTAAACAACCGATTGGTAGAACTGACGATATAACCCAAACCTTCTTTAAAAAGTTTGGGTTCATATTGAGATATGCCAGGAAGCACAAAGCCCGAATTCTACAGGCGGGCGATTTTTTCCATAGGCCGCGCGATTGGCATTTACTCTTTAAGATAATGGCTTTGCTTACTCAGTATAAAGTAAAGGTCTACAGTATCTTCGGGCAACATGATACCTACCTATATGCGGACGTGACGCAATCACCAACCACTTTAGGTATACTTCAACGTGCGGGCCTTTTGGAAATCCTAACAAGGCAACCCACTACCTTAGATTTTGGCGAAGTCTCTATATATGGCGTTTCCTGGGGCCAACCTGTACCGATACCGAAGGGTAAACACAATATCTTAGTTATACACGCCCCTATAAGCGATATTGAAGTATATCCAGGCCACGCGTACGTTTCGCCGCGTCCGTTTCTAAAGAAGTATGAAGCCTACGATTTAGTCTTAGCGGGCGATACGCACCGCCACTTTTACGCCCAATTTGGCGATAGCCAATTAGTCAATACAGGGCCACTACTACGCCTTGAAGCCAACGCCTATAACTATTTGCATGAACCAAGTTTTTACGTATACGATACAGATACCAAAACATTGACCCGCGTAAAGGTGCCGCATGATAACCCCGAAAAGGTCTTAACCCGCAAGCATATAGAGAACGCCGAAAGTACCAATATTCTAATGCAGGAATTTATTGAATCTTTGAAGGGCGGGCTTAATGAGAATTACCAGGGCATGAACCTTAAAGAAAGCCTTAACCAATATGTAAAAGACAACAAGATAGAAAAAGAAGTAGTAGATATAATTGCGGGGGTTATGGATAATGAACCTAAGTAGATTATTAGAAAAAATCAATGCTATCAGTACAAGCGTAGCGATTTATAAAAGAGACTTGAAAACCTATATTAGAGAATTGCAAGACGAATTCGATTTTGATGATATAGACGAAGCCGAAGCCCGCCTTGACGAAATCGAAGTAGAATTAGAAAAAACTAAGAAGCGTGAAAAGAGACTTTACACGCAAGCCGTAAAACTTTTAAAAGACGTAGAAAATGCAACCAATAGAAAATAGATACGAAGCCCTGTTAGCCTACAAGAAGCGGTTGCTTTCGCAGAAACGTAGAAAGCGTAGGCAATTGAAGCAGGTTACTAAGGATATTGAAAACCATTTGTTAGCAAAGCAAGTGCTAACCGAAGTAGCCCGCAATATGCAGGTAGAAGCCAAAGGGCGCATAGAAAAGTTAATAACTATTGCTATTAGATCGGTCTACGATGACCGTGACTTTACTTTTGAATTGGTCACCAATGAGACTAAGAACCAAATGACCCCTGTAATTAAAGAAGGCGGCAACGAATATAGCCCTAAAGATGAATTGGGCGGCGGTATCATAGATATTATTTCGTTCGCTTCGCGCGTTATCCTTTGGTCAATGGAAACCCCGCGTAGTATGCCTGTATTTATATTAGACGAACCTTTTAAATGGACAGGCGTGTTAATGGAACGCGCAGGGGCCATGCTAAAGCAATTAAGCCATGATTTAGGCTTTCAAGTGATCTTAGTTAGCCATGACGAAGCCCTTATAGAAATGTGTGATAGGGTTTGGTCTATAACTCATAACGGTATAAAGTCAGAAGTTAAATTAATCAAAGGTAGAACTTTGAAAAGACGAAAGGGGGTCTAATGCCTGACGTACCGCAGGAACTAACAAAAGACGAATTGAATAACCTTTGTAAAATGGGCCAACTCGCAGACACTTGTAGGTTTATTTTGGTACACCCTGACTACGGCATTATCTGCGCTAAAAATTCACCTATGCGTTTTTCTCTAAATGAAAAGGCCAATAGCGGTCAGTTTACAGCTATAGGCGATAACTGCGAAGGCAAAGCATGGCCTACATAATCATAAATCTATTAATTCTTATTGCTAATATTGCGGTACTCGCGCTATCTATAAAGCTGTATACCGAATACTTCAAAGACAAGGCGATAAGTGCAAGGGGGTCAAATGGTAGAACTGATACGGATAACTAAAGAACCGAACTTACCGCGTATTGCGTGTCCGCATTGTGGTAAGCACAACCTTATTGATATTAAACCGTTTGCCGAAGACGTGACGCAGGTTATTAAGGATAACTGTAAACAATGCAGGGGCGAAATATTTGTAGGTCTGCTAATCCTGGGCCATAGGCGGCATGATCTTCTATTACAACTAATCGGGCAAATAGTGAACTTGGTAAATAGCCCGCACAAAATCGTAGGGTGAAATCATGGGCCACTTTGTTAAAAGAGAAATCGAACGTTATGACGATGGATTAAACGTTACTTATTTTATCAGCGGGCCTAACCCGCCGAAGGTCTTAGTAGATGATATTGAAGGTTGCTACTACTTTGCCTTCGCGTGGAATTCTTACAACGAACGTATGTACTTTAAAAAAGATTTTGATTTATCGGATATGCGCCCACGTCCAACCAAACTAACGAAAAAGGGAAGGGGCTATAATGGGTAAAGGCGGCGATTTTGAACGCGAAGTATGTAAAGAACTTTCGCTATGGTGGACGGACGGCGAACGCAATGACATTTTTTGGCGCACGCCTGGAAGCGGGGCCAGGGCAACCACGCGTAAGAAACAGGGCTTAAAAACCGCTGATAGCGCGGGTGATATGCTCAGTATGCACGAAAGCGGCAAGCCCCTTACGAAGCAATGCCTATTTGAATTTAAACGCGGCTACGGCGGTATAAGGAAGCGTAAAACCAGGGGCAAGCCGTCAGAAGAGTTAAGTATATTATCTATTATTGATAACCCGCAATGGATGAAAACCGAACCTAAACTTTTAGTAATTTGGGAAAAGGCCGAAGCCGAACGCAAAGCCCACGGCCTACTATTCACAATCATTATTTTCAAGCGTGATCGCAAGGCCCGCATTATCTGCGTTAATGACGAAACTTTTAGATTCATGCTTTTCAAAAACGGTAATTACGTGCGCCCGCCTGTAGCTACTGTGTTAGTTGACAAGTTCACTATTCACCTAATGCGTTTTGACGATTGGTTAAAGTGGTGTAGGCCCGAAACTTTTAAAAAGAGAATATTAAAAAGGCGTAAAAATGTTTCAAGAGTTAATAGAAAAAAGGGCTAAGAAGAAAATTCTAAATAAACTATTAGAATTTTTGCAATATGACGGCGTTGCATTTTTCCAAATGTGTATTGACGAATACGGTGATATTAATTGCGTTTGGAATGAACACGGTATACCGCATAGCGTTCATTTCCGCGAAGGTATGCAAATACGCAATTGGATGCGAAGCCAAAAGTACTTTACCCGCAGACAAACAGGCGAACACTATTACGATGATAGTTATATATATTTTCTTAAATTAGCCTTGCAACAATGTAACCAGGGGGTTAAGAAAAATGCCAACCAAGCAAGAAGAAAAACTTAGGGGCATAGCGAAAGCGTTAGACGAAATCTTAGAACACCAAATTTACGGTCAACGTATGGGTTTCTTCTTGTCTGTATTTGAGTTTAACAAAGAAGGGGCCGCAGACTATATAAGTAATGCCAAACGCGAAGACGCTATTAAAGCCCTGCGCGAAACCGCAGATAGATTAGAAAAGAATCAAGTTATTCCTGTTACCATTGGTCAATCTTAAACACGAAAGGGGGTCTAATATGGCTTACACTAAGACAAGGGGCGGCGTTCCTGAATTCAACAAACAAAACGTAGTTGAAGCACTTAAAGAAGTACAGATACCTACCGTTACAAATGCTGAATATGGCGCGGATTTTTGGAATACTACTTTCGGGTTACTCATTAAACATAGTTTTTCAGAAGCGATAAAAGACGCGATTACGCGAATTGAAGGTATGTATATAGGCCGTTAGGGGGTGATCTAAATTGCAACGAAATAATGCAAACCTTTCTACACAGGGTAATGGTAAGCGTTGGTCAGGTATAACCGTAGATGGAAAGTCTTTAGATTCGTACTTTGAAAAGGAAAAAGAGAAACAAACAGACGCAGAAGTACAGGCTATTTATAGCGAAGAAAAAGACGATAAGGGCAAGCGTAGAAAAGTGCGCGTACCTGACAAAACGGAAACGAAACCCAAAAGAAGGAATAGTAAAATGACTACATTAAAACAAAGCCAAATTAACGTTAAGAACTTTGAAACTATGTTGAATTCTACTAAGGCGTTGGGCAAACGTATTATTATACATTTGCTTGCGGGTAAGAACTTCACAGGGCCAGAATATCAGAAGTGGCAAAAGGAAGCGGGCCATACAGTATCTAAACAACAAATTTGGTCATTGCTTTCAAGTATCACGCGTAGCGGCCTGGGCGAATACATAGCACGTACGCGCGAAATTTATGACGGTAATAAAATGTTTCGGTACGCTATGACCCCTGACGGCATTGAACTTACACCTAAACAGGCTTTCCAATTATTCGGGAAAGCCCCAATGCCGAAAAAGAAAAAAGAGAAAAAAGCAGTAAGCAAGAAAGCCAAAACAGTAGAAGAAAAACCATTACCAGGGCAAAGCCAAGAAGCGAAACCCGCGCCCGCACAACCCGCCGTAGGCTTGTCTTCAAATAACTTACACGTAACCGTAGACGTGTATTTTCATTTGAAGTTTTCATAGCCTAATAGCGTGGGTAGCCATTAGATTAAACGCCATACGGCTACCCACGCTTTAATTTCAGGTTTCAACAATTCCCATTTACGAGTATAGCCAAAAGCCCTTATACGCCTTACTACGTCATTCCTGCTACCTATTAAAACATGCCCGCCCCTATAGTTATCCCAATCATAAACGTAGTCAGGGTTTTCGCTATACATAGGTATTTCTAAAATGAGATTAACGGCCCCTTGCCGTTGCGCCTTATGTATTACCTTGTCTATTTCATCTAACGTTAAATGTTCGAAGACGTGCGAAGCTACGAACGTATTAAACTTTGGCATTTCTATCTTATGAAACCAATCATTCATAGGATAGGCACCAAATTTAGTATGCTTACAATGCACGTTATCTACCGCAGGGTCAGAAATATCAAAGCCTAACCAAAACTTGATATACTGCGCTACAGGCGTGCCTAAGACCAATTGCGCTAACTGACCCCGCCAACAACCCATTTCTACAATGCTTAATTTATCGGGCTTCGATACCTGGGATAACCACGCAAACGCTTCAAGCATAGGGTTAGGCTTGAAGCATTTTTGATCTTTTAGTTTAGGATACCATACCCGCGCTAAGTGCTTTCTATCTTGAAAAGACAAGCGTTCGTAATAGGTGCGGTACGTATCCCATAGTTCGCCTGACGCTATATTACCTTCGTACCATTCCATGATTAACCCTTTTTAAAGCCACGAAGTTTAACCAAGTGCTTTTTAAACGTAGGGAATTCTACAACCAAATCGGGCGCAAGGTCTGCAATATGTTCTATCTTGATACTTGCAAAGTGGGCTACAGGTACGCGAACGCGCTTTACTTCTATATCTTCGTAGCTTTTAAGCATTAATGCAAACCCTGTAGACTTCTTTAATAGGCCGTAGTAGTCGATTACAAACGCGTCTTCACATTCAAAACTTGTGCCTACAAAATCACCAAATTCGGATTTAGAAAGCCGCCCGCGCTTTACAGGTATCATAATTTTACGCCCGAATATGCCGCTTTGTAAGCCCTGAATAATTACCTTGTTTTCGAAATCAATTAAGTACTGTCCTAATTTGTCTGCGTCCATTTTTTCACCCATTCGTTTATATCCACTACAGTACGTTCTTTAATGTGTTGCCTGTGCTTTTGGTTTCCTTCGTCTTCGAAGATAGCAGTTAATATTTTTTCCAATGGCCTGTACTTACTTACCTTCGCCATACGCCAAGCAAAATCTTTACCGCAGGTTAAGTAATTAGCTAAAAGCCTATTGGTTACTGTATCGTAGCCGTAAAAATGATAGCCGCGCTTATCGCCGTGGTGATGCAAAGGCCCGCCAGGAAATATAAATTTCTTTTTGCCTGTCACCGTTAAGGCATAATTCATAAAGTTTTCACCGCCGCCGTAGATACCCAAATACTTAGGCCAACCGCCTACATGGTTGTAGAATTCCTTATGTATCATTAGCCCGCAAGATGACATACAAGGCACTTCATACGGTTCGTCTGCGTCACGGTAGGTAGTAAAGCTGTAATGCAATTCGCCCACTTCAAGGTTGATAACAGGTTTATAGATTAGCTTACGCGGTTCAAGTATATGATACGTTAGCGGTAGGTGAATCGAACCGTTCAAGCGTTCCCATTCCTGCATATAATAAATATACATTTGCTTTAATGAATCACGCGAAGGTACGCAATGCGCGTCTATAAAACAAAGTATGTCACCTTCTGCGGCTTCTGCGCCTACGCGTCTTGCGTTCCAATGGCTTAACTTTTTGTCATAGCGCAAATACTTTAGCCAGGGGTTTAAGGTTGCTTGCCCCTTGATCGCGCTACCGTCAAGTGTTGCGCCTTCGGGGTGTTCGCCGTAAAAGCCGTAGTTCTGCTTTGCGTGCATATATCGCGCGTGGCCCCTATCCGCTTTAAAGCCCTGTTCCAATTCTACAATAGGGTGTAGGTTATCTACGGCGATAATTTCAAAGTCAATGCCTTCTAACTCTTCTGCTATACTTCTTATAGTAAATGCTATCTGCGGCCATTCATTCACATAAGGTATAATTACGCTAAGTTCTGTCATTTGCCCCTTTCCTTTTCAGTTTGTAGGTTACAAGTTACTGTATTTATTGCCAAAAATAATTATTGACTTTTCGGTTGCAATATTATATAATAATATTAGTAGGTTATGGCAAGTAGTATTTATAAACCCTTTAACCATAGGAGTTTACACCATGTTTAAAACCGCTTTAAACCGTTTACCCGCTTGTATTCATGGCTACGATTGGGCTTACCACAAGACCCCCGAAGACCTGGGTTGGCTTGTTTTGCTTCAAGTTGATCTAATCCACGAAGGCGAAGATAGCGAAATACGTAATAACCGTGATTACAAAGCCTGTCAGAATTACCTAACGTGGTTAAGAAGCAAAGGGTACAACATACCTAAGTAGGCTTCTGCCAAAATCGGGAAGTTTGCCCGCTTTCTTCTAAGGCACGCCAACCGACTTTAGGCCAATTGCCTAAGTAGTCTTTAACATCGCGCCAATAAATTTCATTTCCCCAATCATGTACACCTATGAAATCGCGTTTGTTTAACTGCCACGAATACATAGCCACTTCTTGACGCTTCCTACCATTATCGCAGTACAATAGCTTCGGGCGCGGGTCTGCGCACAATTCCATTAAACTACTACAACGCGTTAAAACGTTTTCGATATGGAAGGTTACATTGTCACCAAAGTACTTACGATTACTTGCCGTTTGGTTCGTGTTGTCGTAGGTATGTATTGGTATATCGGGTAACGCGTCTTCAAGTAGCTTAGTGAAGCCGCCCCGAAAGGTGCCTAACTCTATAACCAATTCAATAGGAAACGATTTAATAAGATTAATTGCTACCTTTACTAAGTCGCGTTCGTGCTTCATTACAAAGGACGTACCGCAAGGGTGTTTAAATACGTGAGTAAAACGGCCCTTCACTTTGTTAGCTGTATTGTGTATGTCATTCATTAGGCACCTTCTATTAGTTGGCAGTACCTACCGTGTTCGTCTTCGGTCTGTTCTAACGTATCAAAGCTATCGTAGGAATAGCCCTTTAAGGCTTCCTGCAATCCCTTGAATAGTGCGGGCTTGTGCATATCGTTAAACAGGAAATAAACGCCCTTATGACTAAGGTACTTTTCGAATACCGCAGGGAAGTAATTAACCCGCTTTGTGCTATCGCTGATATTAAAGAAGATCAAGATAGCATCCATGAACGTAGTTTTTTTGAATTCAACCCACGGCATGTATAAGCCGTCATCGCGTACCGAAGGGTCAAGAAACCGCTTAACCTTATCGGCCCTGACTTCGGAAAGGTAAACACTAACTACCCTGCAATCGTTCGGGTTGAATTCCCGAAGCACTACAGAAGGAAACCCGCAACCCAAATCAATTACGGTGCCGCGCATATCCGCGCACAATTCGGCAAGTAGTTTACATGCCTGTAATGACGCGGTATGAATTAATTTCTTCTTGCGCCAATGGTCATAAAATAAATTAAGGCGCGTTTCGTTGCTCTTCGTTAATGGTTCGCCAATTTGTAAAGCCATAGGCACCTACCTTTTCAAATTTATGTTCTGTTCGCCACCAACGCCCAATATCCCTAATAGCCTTCTTTTCGTGCGGCCTTTGGAAAACACCATATTGGTAGCGTTGAATAATATTATTCATATGCGGGTTATGGTGCTTTATCTGCTTTTCAGGGCAACCGTTATCATGTAGCAAACGTACTACTTGCCTTACCCAATCACCCCTAATTAAAGAAGGGTGACCGCTGAAAGCAAGACCGCCTACAATATCCTGCGGGCAAGCCATATACATACCGTTCCAATCATACCATTTATTCCATTGCTTCGCCCTGGTTGCTTCTGCGTCTGTATAGGGTAGCCGCAGTATAGCTAAATCTTCTACAATGAAAAACAGTTTGAACATTTCACTTAGTTCTACGTCTCGCAATAATTCCCAATCGTCTTCTAAGTGAAATACATAATTGGCGCGGGTTTGCGCCCACGTCCACCTAAAGGCACTTGCAAAATTAGGGGTTTCAGGAATTCTATAAACAACATTATCAAAATACCTGTAGGCGATTTCTAAAACATCTTCGGGGCTGTGGTCTGAATCGCCTACAGGGTCTATATTAATAATCAATCGGTAAGTATCTGTTTTGCAGTTCAAGAAGCCATTGCAAAAACTGTATAGGGTGCTATCCAATATTTCAGGGCGCACCGTAGCCGTAGTTGTTATGTCAATAGGTTCTTTAAGCATTTGGTCATTTCCTTTACCCTGACTTTATTACTATGATACCGCCGCGCGTATAACATACCACGTAACGCTATTTCTTCGGCCTTATCGTAATTGTCAAGATAGTAGTAAAGTTTGTTGTAAAAGTCTTCAAGGTCTTTGTAGATAACGCAGTACTTGCCACTTGCAAACGATTTCATGCGGTCATTATATTCGTCTACGTGGTCAGTAAAGCACAAAGCCCCGCAAGCCATAACTTCAAGGGGCTTCAAATTGAACCGCTTATATGCGCTTGAAGCGTTTACACCTATTTTGCTTTGGTGCAAAATGTTTACAAATGTGTCACCAAACACCCGCGCGGTATGGCTTTTAATATCGTCAAGGTTGTTTAGCATTTTATTTATTTCAGACCGCATAGGGTAAATAGCGTCATGTATCGAAAAGGCGGTAGTAATATCTATTGGTCTATTAACCCATTCAACGGTTTCAGGTTCTTTATATATGTCAGTATCAACGCCGAAGGGCAAAAAGAAAACGTCTTTGCCTTCTGCTTCACATACACCGCGCACAGTAAGCGTTTTAATAACGCCTTCCGATAGTGCAAATACACAATCATATTTATCGCGTTCGAAAAATTGCATATAAGGCGTTATAGTACCTTGCCACCCTGGTATAGCGGGTACAAGATCGCAAGCGAAATGCACTTTTTTAATATCATCTATTTCGCCTAAACCATGAAACTGCAAAGAGTATTTAAGGCCATAGGTAAAGATAAAGTCAAAAGGGCCGAATTGTTTGACCAACTGCGGCACGTTGTACGGCCCTTCTTTAGCCCAATCACCCTTATAGCCTGGGCCAATATAGGTTACGTCATGTTGATCGCCTATAGCCTTTCTAAAGATCGCGTGCGCCCTATTCCAACGCGTTTCTTGGTTAGGGCTTAACATTAGTATTTTCATTTTGTCACCTATAGTAATTCAAGTTGCGGCACCTTGCCTACAAAGGCCGCAGGATTTCCAAACCATATTTCACCGTCAGGAACGTCTTTAGTAACAACGGCCCCGCTACCTATTAAGGCATTTTCACCTATTGTTATGCCTGGGTTAATGAGAACGCAAGAAGCAATACGCGCACCGTATTTAATCGTAACAGGGTGCAATTGGGTATCAAAAGGTCTTAGGTGCGCTATGTTTTTTGTGTTCGTTATCATTACCTTCGCACCTATCCATACTTTATCTTCGATAACTGTACCCTTGCCTACGTTGGTGTATTGAAATATATGCGTATCATCGCCTATAAGCACGTCTTCGGCTATATAACAGTTTGACCGCACTTCGCTACGGTTACCTATCTTAACACCTGGGCGAATGATTGCATAATACCCTAAGAAACAATCCCTACCCACGCGTGCGCCGTCTTCTATGACTACGCCATGTTCTACCTTACTACCTTCGCCAATCGCCGCTATATTCGCAACTAAAGCGGTTGGTGATACGTGAACCATTCTAAAAGTCATTAGGCCACCTTTCGGGCGGGGTTACCTACCCATATTTCGCGTTCGGGTACATTGCGGTTTACAAAAGAAGCCGCGCCTATAAAAGCACGCTTGCCTATGGTCAATCCAGGCATTACCCTTGCACCGCCGCCAATAAACGCTTTCTTGCCTACAAGCGTTTTGCCTATACCGCTTTTAAGATCGGAAAAGAAAATAGCTTGTGGGCCAACAAAGGCACCGTCATCTATTTGCGTTTCAGGGCCAGTAATCGCACTACACTTTACTATTACGTCTGTGCCTATATTGGTGCGTGGCCCCAAACGCGTAAAGCTACGTATTACGCAATTATCACGAATAATACTACCTTCCATGATTTCTACGAAGTTTTCAATTACTACACCGTCACCTATCCATACGTCATTTTCGATAACAACAAAGCTACCAATTTGTACGCGCTTGCCCATTGTTATACGGTCACCTAAAACTATTTTGCTACCCATTTTGCAGACTCCATAAGTAAAGGTTCGTAAATATGTAAGTACAACGCATCGTAGTTATATGCCTTTCGGCAAAAGGTGCGCGTTCTTATACTTTCGTTATTATACATACGGCCTAAGATGATAGTACCAACGTCACGCCAATAATGTTCATGCGGCACGTTAAATTGATTGTGAAAGCTACCGAAGTCCATATAAAGGCCGTTGTTGCCGAATACTTCACGCATCATATCAAGGTTTTTGTTGATAACCATAAATGAACCGTTTAAGGCGGCTTCGGGGCCAACAAGCCCAAAACTTTCTTCACGCGTAGGGAATATAAAAAGATTTTGCAATAGTTGCAATTCTGCTAACATGCGGCGGGTAATACCTGTACCGTACTTTTCGCTATCCCAATCCGAAGTAAATATAAATTCGTCATTGTTAATTAAGCCCCTTTTATTGGCTAAGTCATAGTAGGGCTTTAGGGGTTGCTGTTTCTCACGGCCTGTAGCCCATTGGTTAGCAATAACAAGGCATACACGTAAGCCCCTTTGCTTAATAGAAGCGAAAATTTCAATAATGTTATCTATTCGCTTAGTGGCTAATCGGTCAGTAGAAGCAGGGTAAATTTGTACTATGTCACCCTGCATAACTAAAGGGTAGCTATCTATAAACCTACAGGTTTCGGGGTGAAAGTCATACCACGAACGCGGGTCTTTAATATGCGGTATCACCCTTATATCTTCAAGTTCGCCGTGGAATTGTTCAGCTACGCGGGTAGCGTCTGTAGCATTGGGAAATACTATTTTATGTTGCGGGCCATACTCTTTAATACGCCACCAATCATAATTTGCACTTGGTACGCTATGTACCCAATGAAACCAACGTATACGCTTGTTCAAATGGCCCAAAGCCTTTACACCGTCACCATACGGCAAGTTCCAACCTGTAAAAATCCAATCATGTGTAAAAGCTATATCAATTTCGTTTTCAATAAATTCTTTATTAAGCACGTCTCTTACTTCAATGCTTAATTGGTCATGTTCGGGCTTCTTAGCTACTTTAGTACTATAGTCTACCAAATGACCGAACGGTATGACCTTATGTAAAGTGGCTTCCCATTCAGGCGGGTCGTGCTTTGGGTTGTAATTTTTGCTAACGTACAAGTGTACATTATGACCATGACGTACCAACATGGTAATTTGATCTTGTACAATTCCTGTTAAGCTGTAGCCTGGGTGAAAGTCTTGAAAATTGGTAAGTATAGCTATGTTCATGTTATCCCCTTTCATTGACCTTACCTAATTGGCGGTCTGTTATGAAATTAAAAGAAGCGTTGGTACGGCCTGGGAAACCGTACCAACGCACGCCGATATACAAACGTTGCTTGACGCAGTATACCAACGTTGCTTATTGCGTGGTCACCCGAATACGGAAGTTGTAAACAGGTTCGGGCGTACTCTTGTCAATGGTTACTGAAACTTCGGTAGAATTCTGCGAAAATACACCAAAACTATTGAAGGATACAAGCACAAAATAAAACGTTTTTACTTCGCCTTCGGCTACCGTCATGGTTTCAACGGTGCCATACTGCGGCCCTGGTTGGCCTGTATATTCAATTTCTGACAACATGGTATAGTCTTGCCCTGACGTTTCAGAACTAAACAATTGCCATTTAGCTACGCGGGCTATATCGCCCTGCGTCCAACTAAATTCTATATCGTCACCATTAACCAGGGCGGCGAAATTCTCAGGCGCAACAATGGGCGCATAGTCATATAAAAAATCAACTTCGTTTGAAGGCCCGCTACGCCGCTGTACGCTATCGGTTCCAACTGCCACGGCCTTTAAAATAAAGTAGCTTTGCGTGGCTACGCCGTCAGGCTTTGTAGATTGGTAGTCTACGGTAATGCGGGTGCCTGGGGCTATGTCATCCACTACAATATTATCAGTAGGCCACGGCCCGCCCGATTGGTCAGACTCATAAAGTTCAAAATGGTCTACTTGGTCAGATTGGTTATGCAAATCCCATTCAAAAGTAATTGTAGTTTCGCCCGCAATAACGGCACTTGCAAACGTAAGAAAAAGAAACGATACGGCTAAAGCAATAAATCTTTTCATGGTAATAAACCCCCTTTGGTTAAATGTTATTGAACTTCATTTACGCCTACCCGCATATCTGCTTCGTAGCGGTTGCCCAAAGTCGTAACCATTCTAAAGGTTACGCGGTACGGTGATACGTCTTCGTCACCCGATTGTACGCGCACAGAAAGCATATTATCAGTATCATTATTACAACTTTTCGGGTCAGTATCTAACTTCTTGCTTGTTTGATCTAAAAAGGACGTGCTAACGTCTGTTCCGTCTTTATCTACCGCCGATACGGTACTTGACGCTAATACTACCTTTTCGCCTGTTTCTTGAACGTTCAAAATACTACCCGAAATAAAGAACCGTTCCCATTCCTGCTTTTGTGCTTTAGTAGTAATTGTTTTCGTCATAGTTCACCCCTTGTAATCGTTTTGACCTTTCGTACATTTCTGACTATTCTATTATCAATTTGTTTGCGCTTAATTAGTTGAACAGGCTTTACGTCACGTATGATATTTTCGATATTGGCCCTATGTACAACATTAGCTATTTGCTTTCTATGCGTTTCAAGCCAAATAATCTTACGTGCTTCACGCGATACAGTAACTTTTTGTCTTCGTGCAAAAAGTGATTGGTTGGCAAACCTGCGCGTTACCGTCTGCGTTTCTAATGGCCTGTGCGCAATCAATGACGGTATGCCTTTTCTATGAACACGCGTTACTAAGGTGCGCCTACGAACGATAAAAGCAGGTTCGGCAACCCATACTATAGGTTCTGTACCGCCATACCCACGCGTAACGATTAAGTGAACTTCTGCGTAGCCCCTGGTAACAATCTGCGACATATTAAACCGTAGTAGTTGTAGTTGTTGTTGTGCTTGTTACTCGCGTACGTTGGTAAACGTTTTCTGACGCGGGTAAGCCGTCAAAGTCTTTAAGGTCAAAGCGGGCTACTTCGGTTACATTGTCTTCTTTATAAAAAATCATTTGGTTAATAGTTCTGTCAATCCACCAACGCCCGCCTTCAATATCTTTTATAAATTGAACGTCAACGCCCATAGCATTAACGGAATTCTGAATAGCTACGTTCTGTGCATTTAACATAGCTATTTCTGTGTCAATCCCTGTTAAAGATTCGCTTGATACCATAACCGCCGCCGCTTTGCCCCACGGAAAATATACGCTATGGGTAACTACTACGTACCATTTCCCTAAAGCATTAGGCGTAAAAGTTATTTCATAATCGCCGTTGCCCAATTCCTTACGCACCAAACCCACGCTACCGCTTACTTCTGCGTCTGCGGGGTTGTAGATACGTACTAAGAATTGACTTAAAGTAATGCCTGTCACGCCGCTATTATCAACGTCTAAAACAGTAAACCGCAACTGACAGGGTAAATTTATCTTATTCGGTATCAAGGTAAAACCCCCTTATTAGCCGTCCGTTTGTTCAATAAGCAAATTCGCAATCATTTCTATAGACCCCGCAGGTTGAAGGGCCGCGTCAGAAGTATAGCGAATTGTAACCGCTTGACCTTGATCTATCGGAAACTTGCCCGATTTAAAATTGACGTGTTGGGCTACGCCGTCCGCACTTGTATGCACAATGTTACGCGTGATTTCGGTTGACCCCAACCAAACCGCTACTGTAATTTGGCCCGCCGTCAAAGCACTTGATAGCCTGATAAATAATCTTTTTAGCGAACCATTCACAGGGCAGTTTAACGAACGGTGCGAAGTAAAGCCCGCAACGTAAAGCCGTTGGTTGGTTTGGTTTTTCTGTAATGCGTCTTCACGCCATACAGAAGGCATAGGTTGAATTTTTGCTTGTGTTACTGTTTCATTTCCAGGCATGTTATACACCCCTTTCTACTTGAACCGAAATAACTTGTATAGATTGGTCTACGTCATCGTTTTCGGTTGCGGTTAGTTCGTTGTTACCATCGCGCCCAATCTGTAGGGCGATTGCGTCACCGTATTCTAAAGCCGAAGCGTCTAAGGTAATAGTACCTTCAAATACTTCGCCTATTGTTGTAAAATTGATTGCTTGATAAATTACCTGCGTGTCATCAAAGGCTTTACTACTATCTGTACCTACGGCCTGACGCTTTAGCCTTGCTATAAGTCTTACGTAAGTGCCTGTGCCTGTAGCTTTGATGATATATTTGATTTTAAGCCGCAATACTGCATTAGGGTTATTCGGTATAGACCATTGCAATTCTGTAGCCGCGTAGCCTGTGGTTTCGTCTGCGAATTCAATAGCCGCGTTATCATTTGCTATTACGTCAGAAACGCCCGCGCTTACGGCTTGCCAGGGTATAAGGATAGTTAAAGGCGCATAGTTCTTAGGTTCTACGCCTGTATGGGCCGCTACAATACCGTCAAGCGTGGTTTCTTCGCCTGTGTCTAAACTACCGTCAAAGTCTATATGCAAATCACCGCTATCTACCGTTATGCCGTTCAACGTGTTATCTATCGAACTTGCTAAGATTTCCGAAGTTAGCGCGGCGGGCGAAACCACGTCATTTAACGTATCAGTAACAACATAGCTATATACTGTCATTTTATGAAACCCTCCAAATTGTTATAGTGGCCCTTCTTATATGAACGTCTACGCCGCGTTGCGAACGGTAGTCAATGTCAAACGTATGTAAACCATTTAACGCCAAGACCCTAAAGCCTGTCCAACGGTCATAATTATCGAACCAATTAGCGTAACCTGTATCACCGCACCATATCGTACCTTCGCCTAATAGCGTGGTATCATCCTGTTCAAATTGTAGCTTAATACCATCGCCCATATACTTAGGGAAGGCTTCACAAGTCCACGCTACAAGGTAATTACCCGCAGGTACATTGACACTTAGGCGTAGCTTTTGTTGGAACGTTGTAGAAGTAGTAACGCTATCGCCTATTGATTCTGCGCTATCCCATTCACTACCAAAGACCGAAGACCCGCCGCCAGGATTGGGGCCGCTTTCCCATTCGCTTGTAGTGCCGTTAAATATGAGTATATCGCCGTCACTTGGCGCAAGTGCGTCAACGTCACCAATATCTTTTAGGTTATCTACGCTACCGCTTGCCGCCCCTGTGCGGTCAATGTATTCAAGTAGGATACGTGACGAATACGCTACCGTTTCTTCGTTCGGTTCACTTGGCACTTGATCGTAAACAACCAACCGCAATTTGTCATTTGCGTTAAATTGAAAAAAGCCAATTCCTGTAATAGCCGCAGATAAAAGGCCCGCCGCATTTTCACGCGTGTAACTACTCATTTTGTCAGGTTGTAAAACGAAGCCGCTACCTGTATCAATTTCAATACCTAACGTGGGCGCACCCCTTACACCCGCCAAAGCGTCAGTAACTTGAATCGTTACCATTGCAGAAATTTTATACCAACCTGCATTAAGTATAGTTACTTCGCCTGGGTTTACTGTAGTGCTATGGCTATAGTAGCTATCTTTAATACTTTCGTAATCCATTTGAACGGTTTGCGCTACGTTAGTTACCGCCATGCCGCCCGAAGTATCAATACCTTGAAACATCTTTACTAACGGCCCGCCTACAGGCGTAGACCAATTGCCTTGACCGTCTAAAAATTCGGTAGCAACATTACTTAACTTTGGTAGCAAACCATGCGCCGCCGCAGACGCGTCAAGGTCAGTATTATCGTCAGGGGCCGCAAGGTCATCTAATTTAATAGCGTCACCCCCGCCGCTTTGGTGACTTGTGTTATGGGCTAAAGGCGTACGTGCGTCACTTAACCGCGCGTCATTACCTTCGCAAACAGTACCCGCCGCCGTTCCGAAATCTTTATTAAAGGCGGTATTTTTGGTAAACGCATCTTCTTTAAGCAGTAACAGGCCGTCAACTTCGCTTTGCGTATACTTGTCAATGCCTGTAATGTTCGCACCGTCACCAAATAGAGTAACCGCCCTTACTTCATTCCAACGAAAAGAAGCAGACCCTAAATTACTTGTAGCGTCTTGACCTGGGCGTAGGGCCGCATTGTACGTTATTACTACGTCTGCGTTTCGCCCGCCGCCTGGAAGCGTGTTTAGGTACATTATGCCTTCGTTATCACAATCCCAATAGAAAGCATTTACGCCATTAGCCGCCGCAGGGTTGCCTAAAATCCATTGTATTACTTCCGCATTAGGCATTAAGTGTAAAAAGCCGCTTGCCCCTGGTTTGCTAATACTCGCGCCAAGTGCGCCCATTCTACCGCTTGCGGGGTCAATCAATATATTTAGATCGCTATTAGTAGGGTGCGCAATCGTTACTAAAGTGTCAATGACTAAACTACCTGTCATTACGTCACCCGCTTTAGCTACTTTGCCGTCTAAAGCGGTTTGTAGGTCTGTTTGGTCTGATAGCGTGCCTGTGATCGCGCCCCAAATAGCACCCGCCGCACCTGTTAGCCAATAGTCAAGAGTATTCCAGGCCGTAACGCCGTCACCTACTTTTAACTTCTTGGTATCCATTTCAAGCCCTATTTCGCCATTGGCTAAAACAGGGTTTGCACTTGACCAATTTGCGGCACTATCGCGCCTAATTTGTATTATATCTGCCATTAGGTTGCACCCCCGCCGTCAATATTTTGTACAGCTAAGTAAACACTATCTGACCGCCCGCCGTCTACGTTCTTATCGCCCGCTATGCTATCGTCTTGCTGTTCGTCTTCATATTCTGATTTTAAGCCAATATGCTTTAGGCCGTCTGCCATTCCTAAATCTTCTGTGCCGTCATTAATTACTATGTTGCCATTTTGCACAAGCGTCTTTAGGTCTTTTGAATCGCAGACTTCTACAAAGCTGTAGTTATCTGTTAAGGTTTCTTGATCGCCTAACGGTATAACTGTACCTAAATCTTCAATTGTAACGTCAGATACGTCAACGTTCTTAGCTATTACTATTGCCATGTAAGCCTACCTTTGCTTATTTGCGTTTAGCAATTTCAACTAAAATCATCGGGTCAGGAACGTTAGAAGCCGCCGCTAAATAACATTCCAACAAATCGCCCGCGTTCATGTTCTGATTAATATTGGTTGCGTGGCTTCCCAACGCCGCCGTAACCACTTGGTTTACGGTTCGGGTAAGGGTTGATTCGCGTACGGTAAATGTAGCCGTTCCTGACGCGTCTAACTGCGCAGACATTGCGGTAATAACGCAATCCCACGGCAACCGAAGCCCTGTATTGTTCGAAGGTAAACTACCGCCGAAGAAATTAAGGTATTTGTTCTTTGTATTCCCTTTACGCCCGAATACGATAGTATGACGCGCTACAGATAGCCATTTACCGCGCGTAGCATCATAGGTATATAATTCGTCATCAATAACGCTTACCTGACCGTCTTGAAGGTCTGTGGTAGGTGCGCTTGCTTGCGGTACTAACTCTAAAGGCGCGTTGGTTTGGCCTGACGCATCCAATTTAACCGCATTGCTATCTACGGTAATGGTTCGCCCTGCGCCCGCGCCGCCGAAGTCGTAGGCCGCGTCTAATGTACCGCCACTAACAACCGCCCCTATAGCGGTATCAATGCCGTCTATAACCGTTTCAAGGTCTACGTCACCCGAAGGCCAAGCAGGTTGGGCGATATTCGGGTAAT
>JAAUXZ010121355.1_pt1 | contig 21963 bp, 19 predicted proteins | sample 7278131 | NCBI WGS metagenome assembly JAAUXZ01 (sample SAMN14350119, study PRJNA611818) | marine sediment metagenome | isolation source: surface marine sediment (3m) | place: French Polynesia: Moorea | collected 2018-08 | reverse complement strand
TAGAAGTCGCCCCCGGCGAAGCCCAGCTCCGCCAGGCGGAGACGCCGCACCGACGAGGCGCGGCGCCAGGGCGGCGCGCCGAGGCGGCGCTCGAGAGCCAGGCCACGCTCGACGTCGCCGCGCAGCGAAGCGGCCGGGCGCCGCGAGAGCGTGCGGTTCTGCGCCATGACCACGCCGGCCAGCACGTCGGCCTGGGCCTCGACGCTGCGCCGCGCGCCCGCACGCGTGAGGCTCGCGAGCGAGTAGAGCCGGAGCTGCACGGTGTGGGCCTGCTCGTGTGCCAGCAGGAAACGCAGTGGCTCCTGGAGCGCGCGACCCCCCGGTGCCTCCAGCATCGGGCGCAGGCGTCGGTCGACGCCGACGCCGAGCTCGGGGTGGCTGAAGGTGTGGGACGCCCAGCTCACCCGCGTGGCCAGCACGTCGTGACGCAGCAGCAGATCGGTGAGCTGGAAGACGTCGAGCTCCCGCATCAGGTCGAGGAGCAGCGCGTCGGCGGGTCGCTCCGGCGAGAGCGGCTCCACCGCGAAGCGCTCCCTCGCCTCGTCGGCGCTCGCCCGCCAGAGCTCGGCGCCGCTGCGATGGGGCCAGCTCTGCTCCTGCGGCTGGGCGAGCGCGGCGGCGGCGCCGAAGAGCACCATCCCGAGTGCGGCGCGAGCCAGCCGCTTCACGGCGCGGGGAACTCCCGGCGCGGGAGGCGCTGCAGGAGCAGGTAACGGGCGGGGTCTTCCGACACGAGCGAGTAGTGGCGCGACACCCAGTCGATCGTCTGCGGGGCGCTGCGCCAGAGCGCGCGCGACGGCTCGTTGTCGAAGGGGCGGCCCGGCACGACCACGAGCTCGGGGGGCGAGCGCCGGAGCCGCGCAAGGAACTCCCGCTCCTCCTCCGCGTCGCGAAAGGTGCCCGGCATCACCACGTCGAAGTGGCCCGGCCCGCGGCGCCCGCTCATGACGTAGAGGAGGGGCTCCGCGCTCATGTCGAGGATCGTGGCATCCGGCGCGGCGAGCTCCTGGATCTGGCGGAGCATGGGTGCGGTCTCGAGCGCGCGGTCGTCCTCGCGCAGCCGCACGCGCCCGTCGAGCGGCGCGTAGGGCGTCGTGCCCCTGAACTCCGCGTCGAGGTAGCGGTCGACGCCCGGCGCCCAGATCCAGATCGCGAAGAGACCGAAGGCGGCCGCGAGGGCGGCGGGCCGGCGCCAGCGCGACGCGCCGAGCGCGCGCAGGCCCGTCCACAGCAGGTGGGCGAGGAGCAGGCAGAAGGGCGGGATCGCCGAGCTCAGATGGGGCTCGTCGGAGCGGCCCAGGGAGCGCACGTAATAGACCGCGCCCCACGCCACCACCGCGGCGAGGAGCGCGTGCGGGAAGCCCTCTCCGCCGCGGCGCGCGCGCAGCCAGAGCACCCCGAGCACCAGGGCGTAGCCGGCGTAGACCAGCGGCACGATGCGGAAGAGCAGCGCCACCCAGGCGTCGTGGACGTCGATGCGGTCGCCGGTCGTGGGCAGGAAGAGGTCGGGAACCGGGAGGCTCTGGAGCTCGGTCATGAGCACCGGCCGCACCACGACCTCGCGCCAGAGCGTCGCGAGCCCCACCTGGGCGGCGAGCCAGGCCACCACGGGCAGCACCACCAGCGCCGCGCCCAGCCCGTAGCGCAGCCCGTCGAGCAGCGGCTCGCGGAGGCTGCGCTGCGCCACCAGCGCGCCCACGCCGATGCCGACGCTCACGGCGAAGGCGGGCGTGAGACGGAAGCAGAGCGCCGTGCCCGCAAGGGCGCCGGCCACGAGCATCCAGCGGGTGTCGCCGCTGCGCAGCCGCTCTGCGAAGGCGAGCAGCGCGAGGACGCTCCAGACGAGGTAGCGGTACCCGAAGAGGAGCTGCGCGCGATGGGAGAAGGGTGCCGCGAGCGCGAGCAGCAGCGCGCCGAAGAAGGCCCAGCGGGCCGGCATCAAGCGCCTTCCCAGCAGGTAGATCGCGGCGCAGAGCGCGACGTTGAAGGCCGCGTAGATCCCGCGCGCGAGCACCACGCCCGGCGGATCGAGGGCTGCCCCGATCCAGGCCGGCAACAGGTGGCCGGGGGGGAACACGAAGAACACGTCCTGGTAGAGGACCCCGCCCTGCAGGAGCCGGGTCGCCGCGTAGAGGGGCCAGCCCTCGTCGGTGAAGTTGATCCAGTGGTGCAGGAAGACGCGCTCGTAGAGCGCGCTCACGGCGACCAGCAGCGGCAGGTGCCAGGCGTCTCCACGCAGGCGCCTCGCGAGCCCGAGCGGGCTCACGGGAGACCCGCAGCCGTGGCCGCGATGCTGGTAGGATGGCGCCCCGAGGAGATCCCCATGCGACTCGACGAACCCCGCATTCCGCCCCTGGCGCTGGAAGAGATCGACGCCGAGACCCGCGAGCGTCTCGGCAGCGGACCGGTGCTCAACATCTTCCGCACGCTCGCCCATCATCCGAAGCTCTTCAAGCGCTGGCTCGTCTTCGGCGCCCACGTGCTCGGCCGGTCGACGCTGCCGGCCCGCGAACGCGAGCTCGTGATCCTGCGGGTGGGCTGGAAGTGCCGCTCCGAGTACGAGTGGGGGCAGCACGTGCTGATCGGGCGGGACGCCGGCCTCTCCGACGACGAGATCGAGCGCATCGCAGAGGGCCCCGAGGCCGCCGGCTGGAGCGAGACCGACCGCCTCCTGCTGCGCGCCAGCGACGAGCTGGTCGACGATGCCTTCGTCTCCGACCCCACCTGGAAGGCGCTGTCGGAGCGCTTCGGCGAGCAGCAGCTCATGGACCTCGTCTTCACGGTGGGGCAGTACAACCTGGTGTCGATGGCGCTCAACACCTTCGGGGTGCAGCTCGACGAGGGCGTGCCCGGCTTCCCGAAGCGGTGAGCGGGCGCCTCGCCGGCAAGGTCTGCGTCGTGGTCGGCGCGGGCCAGACCCCCGGCGACACCATCGGGAACGGCCGGGCCACGGCCATCCTCTTCGCCCGCGAGGGCGCCCGGGTCTTCGCGGTGGACCGCGACCTCGGGTCGGCCGAGGAGACCGTGCGGCAGATCGAGGCCGAGGGCGGCAGCGCCCGCGCCTTCGCGGCGGACGCCACCCGCGAAGACGACTGCCGGGCGCTCGTGCGGAGCTGCGTCGACGCCTGGGACCGCGTGGACGTGCTGCACAACAACGTCGGCATCGGCGGCGGCGACGCCGGACCCGCGCACGTGGACGAGGCCGCCTGGGACCTGATCATGCAGGTCAACCTCAAGAGTGTGATCCTCCCCTGCAAGCACGCGCTTCCGGTGATGCGCGCCCAGAGGAGCGGCGTCATCACCAACGTCTCCTCGATCGCGGCGGTCTGTGCCACACCGATCGTGGCGTACAAGACCTCGAAAGCCGGCGTGAACGCCTACACCCAGTCGCTGGCCGTCGGCAACGCGAAGCACGGGATCCGGGCCAACGCCATCATGCCGGGCCTCATGAACACGCCCATGGCGATCGAGGGCATCTCCGCGGCGACCGGCGTGGCCAAGGAAGAGCTGATCCGCATGCGCGACGCGCAGGTGCCGCTCGGAGCGAAGATGGGGACGGCGTGGGACGTCGCCTACGCGGCGCTCTTCCTCGCCTCGGACGAGGCGCGCTTCATCACCGGCGTGGCGCTGCCGGTGGACGGCGGCCAGAGCGCGCGGGTCGGGTAGGAGTCTGCGAGGCAAGGCCCACGCAGACGCCGCGCAGCGAGCCGCAGGGGAGCGAAGTCGGACGAACGCCGCGCAGCGAGCCGCGGGGAAAGCCCGCTGGGGTAGTCGGCCCCACCTCATGCGTCGGCCTCGAATGGACGATGGCTCGGGGCAGGCGTTATGTTCACTCTCGTGAGCCGAGGTCTCTTCGTCGCGCTGCTCGTGGCCGCCGTCCTGCCGGCCGGGGTCTGTGAGGCGGCTTGCGAGCAGCCCGCGCCCCCGCCCTGCCACGGCGAGCCCCTCGACTCGGGCCACGATGCCGACGACTGCCCGAGCTGCGACCAGCCCGCCACGCTCTCGTCCAGCGAGGCTTCTGCTCAGCTGGCCGTCGCCCCCGCCGCGATCCCGGCCGCGGTGCCCGCGGCGCCGCTCGAGATCGCCGCCCGCATGGCGTCGCCCCGCGACCCACCAGGCTCCTTCCTCGAGCCCTTCGCACGCTCGAAGCGACCCCTCCTGAGCTGATCCCGCGCAGGACCCAGGGCCCCGGTGTTCCGGCACCTCGGGGCCGCTGTCCCCTGTCCGGACCCTACACTCAGGAGAGTAGATCCCATGCGTCATCGTGCGTCGAGCGCGGTGGACCTCGCGTCGGGCGACGGGCGCTGCTTGCTGGCAGGTCTCGCCGCGCTGCTGGTGGCCTCGCCGCTCGCGCAGGCCGCCGAGGCTCCCCCGTCTCCGCTTCCCCTTCACTGGGCCCTGCGCGTCGCCGACGAGGCGAACCCCGACATCGCCCTGCAAACCGCTCTGCGCGACGCGGCGCACGAGCGCATCCGACCCGCCGGTTCGCTGGAGGATCCGCGCTTCTCGTACGAGGCCAGCAACATGCCGATCGGCAGGTCGGCCTTCGACTCGACGCCGCTCTCCGGCAACCAGTTCGGCCTCCGCCAGAAGATCCCCTTCCCCGGGCTGCTGGGTGCGCGCAGGGAAGCGGCCCGGGCCGGATCGCGAGCCGCCGATCACTCCCTGGAGAACCGACGCCTCGAGGTGGAGGGCGCCGTCGAGCGGGCCTGGGCCGAGCTCGGCTTCGCCCAGCGAGCGCTCGCGATCACGCGCCGGAACATCGAGCTCCTTCGGCAGCTCGCGGCGATCGCAGAGGCCAAGTACCGGGTGGGAAACGGGCTCCAGCAGGACGTGCTCCGCGCCCAGGTGGAGCTCACGCGGCTCCTGGAGGAGGAGCTGCGGCGCGAGGCTGCCGTCGACGTGGAGGGCGCGCGGCTCGGTGCGCTGCTGGACCTGCCGCCGGGGCTCGAGCTGCCGCGCACGGCCTCGCTCGCCGACACCGCCCCCGTGCCGTCGCTCGACGCACTGCTCGAGCGGCTCGAGGTGCGCAGTCCCGGTCTCGCGGCGCTCCGTGCACAGGTCGAGGAGGCCGAGCGGCGCGTCCGCGTGGTGGAGCTCGAGGGCTACCCCGACTTCGATCTCGGCGTCGGCTACAGGCTGCGCCAGAGGGTCTCTGGAGACCCGGTGGAGGGCGACGACTTCCTGAGCGCTGGCTTGACCCTGCGCCTGCCCGTCGACCGGGGGAAGTGGCGCGCGCGCGCGGCCGAAGCCCGGGCCGAGCACCGCCGTGCGGAGGCCGCCTATCGGGGCGCGCTCGCGATGCTGCGCGAGCGCGTGCGCAGCGCCCACGCGGAGCTGGTGCGCGCGGACGCCGAGGACCGCCTCGTCCGCTCGGGCCTCCTGCCCCAGGCCGAGCAGTCGCTCGAGTCGAGCCGCTCCGGGTACGAGGTCGGAAGGATCGACTTCCTGAGCCTGCTCGACAGCCAGGTGAGCCTGCTCCGTGCCGAGCTGCGCGGCGTCCGCGCCCTCGCCGATCGGCGCACGGCGTACGCGGCGCTCGAAGTCGCCGCCGGGGAGAAGCTGCGATGACGTGGCGAAGCCTCGCGACTCCCGCCCTCCTGGCACTCGCGCTGGCCGTGGGTTGGTGGGGCCGCGGCCTCTGGCCTGCACCGGGTACCCGCCCGACCCACCCGGCAGAGGCCTCGGCGGAAGGCCCCTGCCCGGGAGGGGCCGCCCCGGCCTATTGGCAGGCGCCCATGGACCCCACCTACATCCGCAAGGAGCCCGGCAAGTCGCCGATGGGCATGGACCTGGTGCCCGTCTGCCCCGGCCCAGCGGAGGCTTCGGCCAGAGGTACGGTGCAGGTGGACTCGCGCACGCTCCAGACGATCGGCGTGCGCACGGCGCCCGTCGAAACCCGGGACCTGAGCCGCAGCGTGCGAGCCGTCGGACGGGTGACCTGGGACGAGCGACGCGTCGCCCACGTGCACACCAAGGTGCAGGGCTGGGTCGAGAAGCTCCACGTCGACTTCATGGGCCAGGAGGTGGAGCGCGGCCAGCCCCTCCTCGAGATCTACTCGCCGGAGCTCGTGGCCACGCAGGAGGAGCTGCTGCTCGCGGCCCGCTACCACGACGCTACGTCGGAGAGCCCCTTCGAGGACGTGGTCACCGGCGGCCGGAGCCTGCTCGAGGCCACGCGCCGTCGCCTCGAGCTCTGGGACATCTCCAAGCGCGACATCGACCGTCTGCTCGAGACCGGGAAGGTGCAGCGCACGCTCACCCTCCATGCGCCGACCTCCGGCGTGGTGACCGAGCTCGCCGTGCGCTCTGGCATGGAGGTGGCGCCCAACACGAACCTCTACACCATCGCCGACCTCTCGACCGTCTGGGTCGTGGCCGACGTCTACGAGTTCGAGCTGCCCTGGGTCGAGCCCGGCCAGACGGGGACCGTGGAGCTCGGATCCCTGCCGGGCTCGGCGTTCCGGGGACCCGTGACCTACGTGGCGCCCTTCCTCGACGCCAGGACGCGTACCGCCGAGGTGCGTCTCGAGCTGCCGAACCCGGACGGACGCCTCAAGCCCGAGATGTTCGGCAACGTGGTGATCGAGGCGGCCCCCCACCCCGCCGCCACCGCGATCCCGAGCGAGGCCGTCATCCGCTCCGGAACGCGCGCGCTCGCCATCGTGGCGCTCGGCGAGGGGCGCTTCGACCCGCGCGAGATCGAGCTCGGCCTCGAGACGGGCGCCGGCTGGACGGAGGTGAAGAGCGGGCTCGAGCCAGGCGAGCAGGTGGTGGTCTCCAGCCAGTTCCTGATCGACAGCGAGAGCAGGCTCCAGGAGGCGATCCAGAAGCTCCTCGCCGGGGCGGCGGCGCCCGAAGAGAGCGAGCCGGCCGGCCCACACGCCGGTCACGAGATGACCCCCGTTCCGGCCGATCCCCACGCCGGCCACGAGGGTCACTAGGATGCTGGCGCGCATCATCGAGGGCTCGGCCCGGAACCCGTTCTTCGTCGGCATCGGCGTCGCGGCGCTGGTGGTCTGGGGTGCCTACGCGGTCCGCCACATGCCGCTCGATGCGATTCCGGACCTCTCCGACGTCCAGGTCATCGTCTTCAGCGAGTTCCCCGGCCAGGACCCGCAGGTGGTCGAGGACCAGGTCACCTATCCGCTCAGCACGGCGTTGCTCGCGGTCCCCACGGCCAGGATCGTCCGCGGCTACTCCTTCTTCGGCTTCTCCTTCGTCTACGTGATCTTCGAGGAGGGAACGGACCTCTACTGGGCGCGAAGCCGCGTGCTCGAGTCGCTGAACTTCGTCTCGGGCCGGCTCCCGCCGGGGGTGTCGCCGACCCTGGGGCCCGACGCCACTGGCGTGGGCTGGGTCTACGAGTACGCCCTCGTCGACCGCAGCGGCCGCCACGATCTCTCCGACCTGCGCTCCATGCAGGACTGGCTCCTGCGCTACGAGCTGCAGACGGTCCCGGGCGTGGCCGAGGTGGCGAGCGTGGGGGGCCACGTCCGCCAGTACCAGGTCGAGGTGGACCCCAACGCCCTGGCCGCCTACGGGCTCTCGCTCCACGACGTGCGTCAGGCCATCCAGCGCAGCAACAACGACGTCGGGGGCCGCCTCATCGAGATGGCGGAGATGGAGTTCATGGTCCGCGGCCGCGGCTACATCGAGAGCCTCCGCGATCTCGAGGGTGTGGCCATCGGCGCCGGCCGCGACGGCACACCGGTGCTCCTGCGCAACGTGGGCTCGGTGAGCCTCGGCCCCGAGCTGCGCCGCGGCCTCACCGACCTCGACGGCGAGGGCGAGGTCGCGGCCGGCGTGGTCGTGATGCGGTTCGGCGAGAACGCGCTCGCCACCATCGGGCGGGTGAAGGAGAAGCTGGCCGAGCTCGGCAAGACCCTGCCGGAGGGTGTCGAGATCGTGCCCGTCTACGACCGCGGGCCGCTGATCGAGCGCGCCGTGGCGAACCTGCGCATCACGCTGCTCCAGCAGTGCCTGATCGTGGCGCTCGTCTGCTTCCTCTTCCTCGTCCACCTGCGCAGCGCCCTCGTCGCCATCCTGCTGCTGCCGCTCGGCATCCTGTTCTCGTTCGTCGTGATGTTCCACCAGGGGATCAACGCGAACATCATGTCGCTCGGCGGGATCGCCATCGCCATCGGCACCATGATCGATGCCGGCATCGTGATGGTGGAGAACGCGCACAAGCGGCTCGAGCGCGACGCCGGGCGCACGCCTCGGGCCGAGGTGCTGATCGCGGCGGCCGTCGAGGTGGGGCCCTCGCTCTTCTTCTCGCTGCTGATCATCACCGCGTCCTTCCTGCCGATCTTCGCTCTCGAGGCCCAGGAAGGGCGACTCTTCGAGCCGCTCGCGTTCACCAAGACCTGGGCGATGTTCGGAGCCGCCCTCCTGTCGGTAACCGTGGTGCCGGCGCTCATGCTGCTGCTCGTGCGGGGCCCGATCCTGCCCGAGGCCCGCAACCCACTCAATCGCGCCGTGCTCGCGCTCTATCGACCGCTTCTCGCTGCGGCGCTGCGCTGGCGGCTGCCCGTTCTGGCGATTGCTTTCGTGGTGCTCCTGGTGAGCGTCTGGCCCTGGCAGCGGCTCGGCTCGGAGTTCATGCCACCCCTCGACGAGGGCGACCTGCTCTACATGCCGACCACGCTGCCGGGGATCTCGATCACGAAGGCCCGGGAGATCCTCCAGCAGACCGACCGCATCATCGCCACCTTCCCCGAGGTGGAACGCGTCTTCGGAAAGATCGGACGCGTCGAGTCGGCCACCGATCCCGCGCCGCTCTCGATGATCGAGACCACGATCACGCTGAAGCCGAGAGAAGAGTGGCGGCCGGGCACGACGATGCAGAGCCTCATCGCCGAGCTCGACGCCGCGATCCGGTTCCCCGGGGTGACGAACGCCTGGACCATGCCCATCAAGACCCGGATCGACATGCTCTCGACGGGCATCAAGACCCCGGTCGGCATCAAGGTCGCCGGTCCCGACCTCGAGGTGCTGGAACGCCTCGGCGAGAGCGTCGAGGCCGTGCTCCGCGAGGTGCCGGGGACACAGAGCGTCTACGCCGAGCGGGTCGTGGGCGGCAACTACCTCGACTTCGAGATCGACCGGGAACGGATCGCCCGCTACGGGCTCACCGTGGGCGACGTGCAGGACGTGATCCAGACCGCCGTGGGCGGCATGAACGTGAGCTACACGGTGGAGGGCCTCGAGCGCTACCCGGTGAACCTGCGCTACCGGCGCGAGCTGCGCGACGACATCGGTGCATTGCGGCGCGTGCTCGTGCCGACGCCCGGCGGCGCGCAGGTGCCGCTCGAGCAGCTGGCGCGCCTCGAGATCCGCAAGGGGCCGCCTTCGATCAAGACCGAGAACGCGCGCCCGAACGCCTGGATCTACGTCGACCTCCAGGACATCGACGTGGGCACCTACGTCGCGAGGGCGCGGGAGGCGGTGGAGAGCCGGCTACGGCTCCCGCCCGGCTACACCCTCACCTGGAGCGGGCAGTACGAGTACCTCGAGCGAGCCACCGCGCGCCTGCGCGTGATCGCGCCGATCGCGCTCGGCATCATCTTCCTGCTCCTCTACCTGAACTTCCGGCGTCTCGTCGACACGCTGCTCGTGCTGGGCTGCGTGCCCTTCGGTCTCGTTGGCGGGGTCTGGCTGCTCTACGTGCTGGGCTACGACCTGAGCGTGGCCGTCGGCGCGGGCTTCCTCGCCCTGGCGGGGCTCACGGCCGAGACGGGGGTGATCATGGTGCTCTTCCTCAACCGGGCCACCGAGGAGGCGCGGGAGGCGGGTCGGCTGCGCACGCGCGAGGACCTCTGGAGCGCCATCGTCGAGGGAGGCGTCCAGCGCGCGCGCCCGCTGCTGATGACCGTGGCCTCCGACGCCCTCGGCCTGATGCCGATCATGTGGAGCACCGGCACCGGCGCGGAGGCCATGCGCCGCATCGCCGCGCCGCTGGTGGGCGGCGTGGCCTCCGCGACGATCGCCACGTTGATCGTGCTCCCCGTGGTCTACGCGCTGATCCACGGCCGAGGGCTTCCCCGCGCGGGGGCCCCTAAGCGACCTGTCTGAGCCACGAGGCCAGCAGGTGGATCAGCAGGGTGCTCATCAAGCCCACGCTGAGCGCCGCCGCCAGGCCGACGCCCAGGGGCTTGAGCCCGAGGCTGCGCAGCCTCTTCAGGTTCGTTCCCAGGCCGACGGAGGCCATGGCCACCGTCAGGCACCAGGCGGACGCCGTCGACAGCGACGCGATCGCGCTGCTCCACTGCGAAGCCGTGAGCAGCCCGCCGAAGGGCTCGTCGCCCAGGTCGCCGACCGTGCGCAGGATCGCCATGGCGACGAAGCCGAGCACGAAGAGGGGGACGGCCTGCTTGAGCGGCGGTCTTCGCCTGGCGGCGCCGGCCTCTCCCCCCCGGTGGTAGAGGACCGCCATCAGCGGGATCACCGCGACCATGAACACGTTGCGCACGAGCTTGGTGACGGTGGCGGTATCGAGCGCTTCCGGGGCGGAGTACTGCTGCACGTAGAGCAGCCCCGCGCCGGCCACCTGTGCGGTGTCGTGGATCGCGGTTCCCAGGAAGAAGCCCGCCAGGCCGGGATCTCCCCCGAAGAGCCCGTGCGAGACGAAGGGGTAGGTCACCAGCGCGAGCAGCCCGAAGACCGTGATCGTGCCCACGGCGTAGCTCACCTCGTCTTCGTCGGCGTCGATCACGGGACCCGTCGCAACGATCGCGGTGTTGCCGCAGATGGCCGTCCCCACCGCCACCAGCGTGCCCAGGCGACGGGGCATCCCGAGCCGGGCGTTGACCCAGCTCACCAGGAGCAGCGCGGTCGCGATGCAGCCGACCACGATCGGGAGCGCCGCCAGGCCGATGGCGCCCACGGCGCCCAGGGAGAGGCGGATGCCGAGCAGGGCCACTCCCACGCGCAGCAGTCGCTTGAGGCAGAGCTGGATCCCCGACTCGTAGACGACGGGCAGCCCGATGGTGTTGCGGATCAAGAGGCCCGCCAGGATCGCGACGAGGATCGGGCTGATGGGACTGCGCTCGAGACCCATCAGCGTCGTGCCGAGGCTCTCCGAGAGCCCGCGTCCCAGCACGGCCAGCACGAGTGCGATCACGATCCCCGGGAGCAGGGCGCCGAGCAGGGCGAAGAGCTCGTTGCCGCGCTGCTGCCAGGGCTGGCGGGCGGCGCGCTCCTCGAAGGTCTCGCTGGGCCCCACCCACTCGGGCACGCCCTCCATGCTCCCGGCCCAGCGCGCCAGCTCCGGGTGGTCGTAGATGTTCCGCGAGGGCGGTGCCGAGCTGGCCACCGCTAGATCCCCATGCCCAGCCAGGGCTCGGCGTCCTGGCGCCCCTGCTCCTCCATCAGGTCCGCAACCGGCCTCCTCTCGCCGGCCGGCGCGGCGGTCTCCTGCGGAGCCACGAGCCCGCTGCGCAGGTTGGCGGGAACCGCCACGTCGATCCTCTTGGGGTGGGCAAGCCGGAGGCCCTTCATGATGTCGGTGAACTCCGACTCGGAGCGCTCGAGGGCGAGCCGGGGATTCCAGCGCTTCTCCTCGGCGACGGTCGTCACGGTGCGTCCCTTGTAGTCGTGTCCGGGATAGAGGAGCGTCTCGGCGGGAAGAGCGAAGATCCGCTCGCGTACCGAGCGGAAGAGCATCGCGGCGTCGCCCTGCTGGAAGTCGGTGCGCCCGCAGCCCCGGATCAGCAGTGCGTCCCCCGTGAAGGCCATGCCCGCCTCGCGGCAGTGGTAGGTGACGCAGCCGTCGGTGTGGCCCGGCGTCGAGAGCACCTCGAGCGCGTGCCCGCCGAAGGTCACCACGTCGCCGTCGCGGAGCTCCACGTCGGCGTTGGCCACCCCGCCGGCCGCGGCCACCGCGACCCTGGAGCCGAGCTTCTCCCGCAGATGTCCGGAAGAGGTGACGTGGTCCGCGTGCACGTGCGTCTCGAGCGTGTGCGTGAGCTCCAGCTCGAGCTCGCGCAGCAGCGCGACCTCGCGCTCGAGCTGCTCGAGCACACCGTCGATCAGCACGGCCTCGCGCGACCCCTCGTCGGCGAGCAGATAGGTGTAGGTGGAGGTCTCCGGATCGAGGAGCTGTCGGAAGATCACCGCGTCACCCCGATGTTCTGGGCAACCCGGATTCTCGCACATCGGGCGGCGTCGAGTCGGCCTCCTCTAGGCCCCCGGCGCCGGCTGTGGGCCGCGGATCAGCCTGCCGGGGAGCGCGCCCGTGGGCTGGCTGTTCTCGAAGGTCACCTCGCCACTCTGGATCGTGTAGCGGTAGCCGTCGATCTTCTGCACCAGGCGGCGGCCGCCGGCCGGCAGGTCGTAGACCATCTCCGGCGCGTGGATGTGCAGGCCCTCGAAGTCGATCACGTTGAGGTCGGCCTTCATGCCGGGCGCGATCACCCCGCGGTCCTCGAGGCCGTAGAAGGCCGCGGTGCGCCGCGTCTGGCTCTCGACGATCTTCTCGAGCGGGATGCGCTCGCCGCGCTCGCGGTCGCGCACCCAGTGCGTCAGCAGGAAGGTCGGCACGCTGGCGTCGCAGATGAGCCCGCAGTGCGCGCCCCCGTCCGACAGGCTGAACACCGCGTTCGGGTGCATCATCATCGTCCGGATGGCCTCGAGGTCGCCGTTCGCGTAGCCGAGGATGGGCAGGTAGATCAGGCCCCTGCCGTCGCGCTCCATCATGAGGTCGTAGGCCGCCTCGCGGGGCGAGACGCCACGCTTCTCCGCCAGGGCGGCGATGCTCTTCTCGGGGCCGGGCTCGTAGTCGGGCGGGTCGCCGAGCGGGAACATCATGTGGAAGGCCGTCATGATCATGGCGCCCGGAGCCGGCATGTCCGACGTGTCGGGCTCGCTGGCGAGGATCGCCGCCTTCAGCTCCGGGTCGCGCAGCCTCGCCACGCGCTCCGCCGGCTCGAGCTCGGCGACGGGCCAGTAGGCCGGCGAGAGGATGAAGGGGTGGAAGGTGCTCTCCCAGCCGAGCAGCAGGCCCGCCGGACGCTGCGCCACCTGCGGCGTGAGGCAGCCGCCCTCGGCACGATCCTCGTCGACGGCAGCCAGCAGCCGCTGCCACTGGTCGGGGTCGAGCGGGTTCTGGAGGCAGGCGAAGGACACGGGCCGCCCGGTCTCCTTGCCGAGGCGCCGCATCCAGCGCAGCTCGTCGCCCTCGGGCGCCAGGTCGCTGGCCACCTCGAAGACGCCGTGGCCCACCTCGCCCAGCATGCGGCCGATGCCGAGCACCTCGGGGTCGTCGGCGTAGGTGCCGGGCACGACCTCGCCGTCCTTGGCGCGGTGGAGCATGGTGCGCGAGGTGGTGAAGCCGAGGGCGCCCGCCTCGAGGCCCTCCTTCACGATGGCCGCCATCTGCTCGACGTCTTCGGGCGTGGCCTTCTCGTTCTTCGCGCCGCGCTGGCCCATGACGTACGCGCGCACGGCGCCATGGGGAATCTGCGCGGCCACGTCGACGGAGCGCGGCATCCTCTCGAGCGCGTCGAGGTACTCCGGGAAGCTCTCCCAGGACCAGTCGATCCCCTCCGACAGCGCGGTGCCCGGGATGTCCTCGACGCCCTCCATGAGCTGGATCAGGAACTCCTCCTGTCCGGGGTGCACCGGCGCGAAGCCCACGCCGCAGTTGCCCATCACCAGCGTGGTGACGCCGTTCCAGCCCGACGGCGTGAGGTGCGGATCCCAGGTCACCTGTCCGTCGTAGTGGGTGTGGATGTCGACCCAGCCGGGGGTCACGAGAAGACCCGTGGCGTCGATCTCGCGCCGGCCCTCGCCCACGTCGCCGCCCACGACGCTGATGCGCCCCGCGTCGACCGCGACGTCTGCCGGGCGGGCCGGCGCACCGCTGCCGTCGACGACGGTGCCATTGCGGATCACGAGATCGTGCATGGGAGTCTCCTGGTCGGGCCACGTCCCTTCGTGGAAGGGGCAGGGTAACCCGGCGCGCCAGGCGGCGCCTCGCCGGGCTCCCTAGCTCCCGGAGCTTCGCCCGGGAAAGGATTCCAGCGCCGCCAGCGCCTCGTCCACATCGGCCTCGGTGTGGTCCGCGGAGAGCTGGAAGCGGATCTCCTCGTCGCCCCTCGGCACCACCGGGTAGCCGAGGCCGGTGGCGAGCACCCCCCGCTGGCGCAGATGCTGCACCAGAGACGCCGTGCGCGCCGTGTCGCGCACCAGTAGCGGGACGACCGGGTGATCCCCGGAAAGGCTCTCGTAGCCGAGGCGTGCCAGGCCCTCCTGGAGGCGCCGGGTCATGGCTCGCAGGTGGGCGAGCCGGCTCCGCCCCTCCTCGGAGTCGAGGATGTCGAGGGCGCGCGACGCCGCCGCCGCCTCGCCCGGCGTGATGGGATTGGAGAAGACGTAGAGGGGCGACCTCTCGCGCAGGAGGTCGACGAGCTCACGGCATCCCACGACGTATCCCCCGTTGACGCCCAGCGACTTGCCGAGCGTGGCCACCAGCACGTCGGCCTTCGCACCCGTCACCTCCTCGGTGCCGCGGCCCGACACGCCGAAGGCTCCCACGCCGTGGGAGTCGTCCACCACGACGACCGCGTTCTCCGGGAAACGGTCGTCGAAACGCCTCGCGAGGTCGACGATCCGCTCGAGCGGCGCGTGGTCGCCGCGCATGCTGAAGACGCCGTCGGTCACGACGAGCGCACGGCGGCAGGCACCAACCGCCCGGTCGAGCGCCTTCTCGAGCGCGCCCATGTCGAGGTGCGGGTAGACCTCCTTGCGAGCCGGCTGGGCCAGGCGAATCGCGTTGATGATGCAGTTGTGGTTGAGCTCGTCGCTGATGACAAGGGTGCCGTCGTCGATCAGCGGCGGCAGTACGCCCATCATCGCGGCGTAGGCGGAGCTGTAGATCAGCGCCGCCTCCCGGCCGTGGAAGTCGAGCAGACGTCGTTCGAGCTCGACGTGGGGAGCGGAGGTCCCGGCGATGAAGCGCACCGCCTGCGGACCCGCCCCGAAGCGGCGAGCCGCATCCTCCTCCGCGGCGACCACCTCGGGGTGGGAGGCGAGGCCCAGATAGCCGTTGGTGTTCATGCGCAGGAAGGGGCGGTCGCCTTCGCCCGCGAGCAGCACGCGCGGGCCCCGGGCACCCTCTGCGGGGAGCACGGCAGCCACCACCGACTCGACGCGCTTGCGGGTTCCGGCCCGATCGAGCTCCTCGAGCTGGGTGGCCAGAACGCGCGCCATACGGTCGAAGGGCATGTCGTGGTCTCCTCTGGAACGTCGGCTCAGCGCACGGCGCGCAGCCTCGCCCCGAGCTTCTCGAGCATGTCGCAGGTCATGCTCTCGAGGTCGTAGCGGGGCTTCCAGCTCCATTCCTCCCGCGCCGCCGAGTCGTCGATCGAGCGGGGCCACGAGTCGGCGATGGCCTGCCGCACGGGGTCGACTTCGTAATCGATGGCGAAGTCCGGCAGGTGGCGCCGGATCTCCCCGGCGAGCTCTTCGGGGGTGATGGACATGGCGGTCACGTTGAAGGCGTTGCGGTGGCGCAGAGCCGCAGCGTCGGCCTCCATCAGCTCGATCATGGCCCGAATCGCGTCGGGCATGTACATCATGTCGAGACGCGTGTCGGGGCGCAGGAAACACGTGTAGTGCCGGTAGCGCACCGCCTGGTAGAAGATCTCCACGGCATAGTCGGTGGTGCCTCCTCCGGGAGGAGCGACGTAGGACACGAGCCCCGGCAGGCGCAGCCCACGCGTGTCGATTCCGAAACGCTCGTGGTAGTAGTCGCAGAGCAGCTCGCTGGACACCTTCGTGATGCCGTACATCGTGGTGGGACGCTGGATGGTGTCCTGGGGCGTGCCCTCGGAAGGGGTCGTCGGCCCGAAGGCGCCGATGGAGCTCGGCAGGAAGACGGCGCAGCGGTGCGCGCGCGCGACTTCGAGTACGCGGTAGAGGCCGCCCATGTTCACCTCCCAGGCGACTCGCGGCCTCTCCTCTGCCACCGCCGACAGCAGGGCGGCGAGATGGAAGATGGTGTCGACGTCGTGGCGGCGAACCGCGGACTCGATCTCGCGGATGTGGGTGCAGTCTACGTGCTCGAAGGCCCCTTCCCCCGCCAGCGGGGCGCCCGGAGGAAGCCGGACGTCCGAGGCGACCACGCGGTCGCTCCCGTAACGTTCGCGCAGAGCCGGAACCAGCTCGGACCCGATCTGGCCCGTCGCCCCGGTGACGAGGATGCGGCCCATCGCCGGATCCTACCCCGGCCGGAAGGCCGCCCAGCCCGAAGCGGCGCCCCGACATCCAGGTCGCGGCGAGGGGCCGCACCCCCAGGAGAAGAATCCAGCTTCTTCGTGGCCTTCGAGGCCGAGCTGCGCATTGCGTGCCGCCCGAATGTCCAATTTTTGGCTGATTTTTCTTTGACAGCCCCCCCTGCCTGGATAGGGTGCGCCAGAGACCCGGCGGGTCGCGCGGAGACCCCCGGACCGCCCGGCTTCGAGCCGGCCACCCCGAAAGGAAGATGACCATGATCAGATCGCTGATTCTCGCCGCTTCTCTCGCCCTCCCGCTGGCCAGCGCATCGGCGGCGCCCACCGTCCAGGTCTTCGGAGGCCAGACCTCCGTGCGCCTCTCGCACGAGTTCTTGGGAGCGCTGGAGGCGCTCGAGGCCAGCGCCGATCCGATCCGGCCCGCGCGGGCACGCCGCACGCGGGTCTCGTTCCCGATTCCGGGCGGAGGGATCGACGCCGGCCAGAACCGCGGCGACGTGTTCCACCTCGGCGGCCTCACGATCGCGGCCCACGACACCGAGGTCGACCTCCTCAACTTCATCATCGACCTGACGGGCGATCCGGTGCTGACCGGTCTCGTCTCCGTGAACGGCGACCTCGTCGACCGCGTGCCGCTCTTCGACCTGGAGCTCACGCGGGCGCCGGAGGTGAAGCGCTGGGGAATCCTGGTGGTGCGCGGCGTCAAGGTCACGCTCAATGCGGTGGCCGCCGACGCACTCAACGAGATCTTCGGCCTCGACGACTTCTTCCAGGAGGGCTTCCCGATCGGCGAGGCGAAGCTCGTCACCCGGATCGTCGACACCGACCGCCATCCCGACGAGGACGACGACTGATCGACGACGCAGCGAAGCTGGCGCCCGCCGGGTGGCAGGTGCAAGGAGGGCAACCGCAGGGCCGCCCTCCGCGCAGCGAGCCGCAGGCGAGCGAAGCTCGCCCAGTCAGGCGGGCGCCAGCTCGTAGTCGTTGAAGTTCGGGTGGCGCATCTCCTTGTGGAAGCGCTGCGCCGTCCAGGGCCAAAGGCTGGGAACGCCGTCCTCGTCGAGGTACCAGCTGTTGCAGCCGGTCACCCAGACGGTCCCCTGCATCGCCTCGACCAGCGCGTCGTGGAAGGCGCTGGTGGCCTCGCGTCTGGGCACGAGTGTCTTCCCGCGGTTGCGGCCCAGCATCTGGATGCAGTCGAGGATGTAGCCGGCCTGGGTCTCGGAGACGTCGATCACCGAGATGTTCCCGATCGGGCTGTTCGGCCCGGCCAGCATGAAGAAATTGGGAAAGCCCGGGACGGCAACGGAGCGATAGGTGCGGGTGCCCTGCGCCCACGCCTCCTTGAGCGTGAGACCATCGACGCCCACCACCGTGTCGACGCCCCACACGTAGGGTCGGAAGCCCGTGGCCAGCACGAGCACGTCGAGCTCGTGGAGCGTGCCGCCGGCGGTGACGACGCCGCGCGGCTCGACCCGCTCGATCGCCTCGGTCTCCAGCCGCACGTTCTCCTTCTGGAGGGCGGGATAGAAGCTGGTCGAGAGCACGAGCCGTTTGCAACCGGGCTCGTAGTCCGGGGTGAGCTTGCGGCGGAGCTCCGGGTCCGCGACGGCCCGCTCGAGGTGCCCGCGGCAGCCGGCTGCGAGGCGCCGGCGCATGAAGCCCTCTTCCACGACCGCCACCGACGAGAGCTCGAAGAGCCGCTTGTACCAGGCGCGCGTGAGCCTGGCGAGGATCGGCAGGCGCCGGGTCCAGCGGATCTCCCGCTCCGAGTAGCGCTTGTTGCCCACCGGGTAGATCCACTGGGCCGTGCGCTGGAAGAGGGTGAGCCGGCTCGCGAGCTCGGAGAGGGGCTGCATCATCTGCACGCCGGTCGAGCCGTTGCCGACGACCCCGATGCGCCGGCCCGCGAGCTCCACCTCGTCGTGCCAGTCGGCGGTGTGGAAGCACGCGCCCTCGAAGCTCTCGAGACCCGGGATCTCGGGGTAGTTCTTGTGGTGGAGCGGGCCCGTCGCCGCCACGAAGACGTCGGCGCGTCGGGTCGCGCCCTCGGAGGTGGTATAGGTCCAGCCGCCGCCCTCGTAGCGGGCGCTCTCCACCGATTCCCCGAAGGAGATGCGCGACAGCAGCCCGTACTTCTCCGCCACGCCCTCGAAGTAGGCGCGGATCTCGGGGCCGGGTGAGAAGCGATGCGTCCAGTCGAGCTTGGGCTCGAAGCTGTAGGAGTAGAAGAAGGAGGGCACGTCGCAGGTGAGCCCCGGGTAGCGGTTCTCGCGCCAGGTTCCCCCCACCGAATCGGCCTTCTCGTAGATGCGGAAGCTCTCGATGCCGGCCTTCTCGAGCACGATGCCCATCAGCAGGCCGGACATGCCGGCTCCGACGATGCAGATCTCCTGGTCTCGCGATCGAACCGAGGCCACCTCTCAGCCGTTCCCTCCGCCGGCGCCGCCCGGCCGGGCCCGCAGCACCCGGAGCGCCTCGTCGGCGTGGGCGTCCATGTTGAGCTCGCTGTTCACGACCGCCAGCACGGTCCGGTCGGTGTCGATCACGAAGGTCGACCTCTTGCTGGGAAGCGGCCCCAGGCGCCGCACGCCGAACTGGCGCGCGATCTCCCGGGACGGGTCGGAGAGCAACGGGAAGCCGAGCGAGTTCTTCTCGTCGAAGGCCTTCTGCCGATCCACCGGATCGGCGCTGATTCCCACGCGCTGGGCTCCGAGCTCGGCGAACTCGGCGGCCAGATCGCGGAAATGACAGCTCTCGCGCGTTCAGCCGGGGGTCATCGCCTTCGGGTAGAAGAAGAGCACGAGGGGACCGCTCTCCAGGAGCCCGGTCAGCGTGACCCGGTTGCCGTCCTGATCGGTGGCGCTGAAGTCCGCCACCACGTCGCGTTCCTTCATGGGTGACCTCCCGGCAATGTGGCCGACGGAGGGTAGCCAGGTGAGCGCGGGGTCGCCCTTCCCGCGCAAGCCGGGCTGCTGCATCATGCGCCCTGCGAAGGGCCCCGGCCCGAGAGAGGCGTCACGAACGGGAAGCGAGCTCGGCCCGCTGGCGGGGCTGGAGGGCACCCGGATCAGTGGGCGTCTTCGGGGCGCAGCGGCCGCGTCGCCAGCTCGGCCCCGCCCGTCACGGGAAGCGTCACGCCCGTGATGTAGGAGGCGCGCTCGCAGGCCAGGAAGGCCACGGCCTCCGCCACGTCGGAAGGCCGGCCCATGCGTCCGAGCAGGAAGCGCAGCCCGGCCTGCTCGATCTGGTGGTCGCTCAGGTGGCCGAGGATCTGGGTGGCGATCGGGCCCGGCGCCACGGCGTTCACGCGGATCCCGTCTGCTGCGAGCTCGACGGCCAGGTCGCGGGTGAAGGACACGATCGCAGCCTTCGAGGCCGCGTAGGCGACGTGCGGCACGGTGAAGCGCAGCGCCGCCATCGAGGCCAGGTTCACGATGTTCCCGCCCTCCGCCCGGCGCAGCCAGGGGAGCGCGCGCTTCGTGCAGTGGAACATCGAGCGCAGGTTGACGTTCATGGTGCGGTCCCAGTCGCCGAGCGTCGACTCCTCGAAGCGCTTGACGATGGTGATGCCCGCGTTGTTCACGAGCACGTCGAGGCCTCCCAGCGCCTCCGCGGCCGCGTCGACGACGCGCGCCACGTCGTGCTCGGATGCGACGTCCCCGGCCAGCGGCAGAGCCCGCGCACCCGACGGGTCGATCTCGGCGGCGACCTCGGCCGCGGCCTTCTCGTCGAGGTCGACGCACGCCACCGCCGCGCCCGCCTGCGCGAGCCGCAGCGCGATGCCCCTGCCGATGCCCGCGCCCGCGCCGGTCACCAGGACGCAGCGCCCGCGGTAGTCGCTCAGCGTGTCGCCTGCCACGATCTCCTTCTCTTCACGGGGCGGTACGGGAGAGCCTCGCACGCCGGGCCGTGGGCAAGGTGATCGTCGACATGGCCGCCTAGAGAGGAGCGACGGGGGTGTTCGCAGAGGACGCGAAGCGCGCGAGGTCGAGCTCTTCGCGCACCTCGTGGCTCAGGAGGGCGAGGCCCTCGTCGAGCGGAATGCCGGTGGCATCGGCCACGCGGTCGACGACGTTGAAGGCGCCGACCACGGCACAGGCGTCGACGAAGGCCTCGGGCGTGAGCAGCCCGCGCAGCGCGGCGCGCTCGCGCTCGAGAGCCGCGCCGTCGTCGCCCATGGCGGCCTCGGTGAAGGCCACCAGGCGCTCGCCCTGGGCGACGCCGCCGTCGGAGCCGAGCGCGCCGTTCACCGCGCCGAGGTCGACCTCCGTCTCGCTCGTCTTGCCGCTCACCCGGAGCAGCGTGGCGTGCGCCGTCGTTCAGTAGAAGCACTCGTTGATGGCCGAGACACGGGAGGCGACCAGCTCGATCTGCATCCGGTCGAGGTCGCGGCCGTGGCTCGGGTCCCGGAGCTTCTCGAAGGGCACGTAGTGCGCGGCCATCCAGCGCCGGAGGAGCAGGACGTGGGGCGGCACCAGCGAGAGGGCGCGCGCGATGTTCGGCACATTGGGCACGTCGGGAAAGAGCTCCGCTTCGGGCCCCTGCGCATCTTCGGGCGCGAGCAGCGGCACCCAGGCGATGCCCTCCTTCGTGCCGGCGGGGCGGTGGCGGCTGGGCTCGCCGGGCAGGGCTTCCGGGAGCGAGAAGGGCGGAATGCCGAGCGCGTGGCAAAATGCGTCGGCTCCGGCCAGGATCGTGACGACACCGACCGCCTCGACGTAGCCCTCGACCGACAGCCCCGAGGCCAGCGTCTTCTCGAACCAGGCCTTCGAGAGCCGGGCAGGGTCGCTGCGGATGCGGTGGCTGAGCTCGACCAGGTTCGCCGGGAGATCCGTGGCCGTGTCGTGCTCGCCCTGCACGTGCTCGGGCGAGAGGGCGGCCTTCCGCTCGCGGCACAGGGCACACGCGCCCGCGTTGCGGCTCTCGGCCGCGATCGCCCGGCGCTCCTCGCCGCCGAACCAGCTACCGGGGCGGCGCAGCGCGTCGAGCACCGTAGCGTGGGCGTCGCGCAGATCCTGGCGGACGGGCGCGCCGGCCGCCGAGTAGTCGATGGCGAAGCTGGGCACATCGGCCATGGCTGCGGCACAGGGTACCATGCGGAAGGTCGCGCGGGGGCCGGAGGTCCGCCCCGCGCTCGCGCCCAAGCGGGGCGCGACGGGGCCTCGCACGAGGAGGGCATGCGGTAGAGCCTCTGGGACTCATGCTGATCTCGCTGGGCGCGATCTTCCTGGCGGGGCTGGTCTTCGATGCCGTCGGCCGGCGCACGAGGCTGCCGCGGGTGACGCTGCTGCTCGTCTTCGGCTTCGCGGTCGGCCCCGCCGGGCTCGACCTGCTGCCCGACATCACCGCACGCTGGTTTCCCGCGGTCGCAGAGATCGCGCTCGTGATGATCGGCTTCCTGCTCGGAGGAGAGCTCACCCGCCGGGCGCTTCGCGAGCGGGGTCTGCAGGTGCTGGTCGTCTCGGTCACCGTGGTCGCCGTGACCTTCGTGATCGTGGGACTGGGCATGATGGCGATCGGCGCGCAGGCTCCGGTCGCACTCCTGCTCGCCGCCATCGCGACCGCCACGGCGCCCGCGGCGACGATGGACGTCGTGCACAGCAGCGGTCGTGGCACTCCCTTCTCCCACTTCCTCACGGCGGTCGTGGCCTTGGACGACGCCTGGGGGCTCATCGTCTTCAGCTTCGCCTTCGCCCTGGGCCTGCTGATCCAGGGTGATGGCGCC
>JAAUXZ010014881.1_pt1 | contig 21979 bp, 24 predicted proteins | sample 7278131 | NCBI WGS metagenome assembly JAAUXZ01 (sample SAMN14350119, study PRJNA611818) | marine sediment metagenome | isolation source: surface marine sediment (3m) | place: French Polynesia: Moorea | collected 2018-08 | reverse complement strand
TTTGCTTCCTCCTCCTCCTCCTCCTCCTCCTCCTCCTCCTCCTCTTCCTCGTCCTTTTCCTCGCCGTCCTCCTCCTCCATACCGGCATTGTCGTCCTCCGCCTCAGCATCCTTTGCCGCGTCCTCGTCCGGGAGCTCGATTCCCGCCGCCTTGGCAATCTCTCTCACCTCGTCAGCCTGCTTCGCCCGCTCGTTAGCTCGTTGTTTGTCGAGTTGCTCGTTGAAGATCCTGGTGCTCTCTTTGAGAGCGCACTCTCGCTCTCTTCCTCCAGCCCTCGACGGCTTGCCCAACATGCTGATGGACTCCTGGACGTCTAGCGGCTCGATGTCGTTGATGATGAGGCACATGTGGAGGGCCTTCTCTAAATTTTCGATGCAGGAGACGGGTAGCTTGGTGTTGAAGTAGTCATCTCCGCTTCTCGCTCTCTTCCTCGCTTGCTCCGTCTTCAGCTTCGTAAGGACGAGAGCCAAGTAGTTGACGATGTTGCCTTGACCTGCCTTGAAGAATGTTTGCTGAACCAAGACTCGCATGCCTTCGGCGAAGTTGAGGATGGAGTTGCTGTAGCTGTAGGCGCTGTCATCGCTGATGTCGATGATTCCGTACTTTGTGTACTGAGGATCACGGATGGTGTCTTCTGCCTTGGGGCTGCCGTTACGGACTCTTGTCATCATGAAAGCCTTGATTGCACGGTGCAGGCCCGCCAAGGTGCTCATCTTGCCGGACATGAGGAAGCGCTTCACCTTGGCTCCAGTGCGGCTGATCACCATGTCGTCAGGATTCTGAGAGTATAAAGGTCGGATTATTTATTTTTCCTTTCATTTTCTTTTCCTTGTCTCTTACCTCATTTGGGTACACGCGGACGATTGACCAGCCGAAGTAGGAGTAAGGACGCTCACCGTAGTACCCTCTGTCCTTGCTTGCGCTGAGCGTGATGTCTCCTAGAACTGTTAAGTAGAAAATCGTTCATATTTATTTCTTTCGAATAAGAAAAAAGAAATGACCGAATTTCTACTTACTGAGGCAGTGGTTCTTGTCGAAGCGGATCTTGATGGGTTTGTAGGGAGGCTTCTCCGGCTCATTTCCCACGTACACCACGTCCTTGGCCTTGTACGGGTCCTTGAGAGCTCCAGTCTCCTCAGTCGCTCGAGCTAGCTCAGCAGGGACGGAAGGAGGCGGACCTGGCGGCAGTGGATTGGCTCCGACGAGTTCCAGGAGTGTAGCTACTTCTTGCGGCATCCCTCTTGTTCCGTAGCGCTCCAGCATGGTCTGCGTCATCCTTTCTTTCTCTATGTCAGTGGTGGTTCTGTTCGGTCCGTAGCGGTCCAGGAGAGTCTGCGTCAACCTCTGCTTCAACCTTTCCGTGTCCTTGTTGGCGGTGATCTTGTCAATTTGCTCGTTGTGCTTGGCTTTGTCTGCATCATCATCTCGTTCTCTGGGAGGAGCGAGATTAGAGGCGCTGAGCGAGAGATTGGAGGTGTTGGTGAGATTACTCTCGTTCTTCTTCGTCTTCACAGCCTCGCTTGATTGTGAGCGCTTCTTTAATTCCTTCTTTAGTCTCTTGATGACCGCGGTCCTCTTTTCAACCCCTGTCATTTTTTACAAGTCGTCTCCGCCTTGGTATCAACGGAGCGAGTGAGCCTTCGGAGATTTTCCCCTCGTTTTTATAGGCGCTTCTTGTCTTTGTTTGTTTGTTTTTTTTTCGCCGGATAATTGTTTTTTCAGATTACAATTTTCCCTGACCATTTACCCTTTTGTACATCCATTTACTTTTCTCTTCTTCCGCTTGCGTCTACGAAAGACGACGATTTTCCGCTTCCATTTACTTTCCATTAGTCTGAATACCACAAATCGTCGAGTATTTAAGGAAAATCATCATTCAAGGAAAATGATCATTCAAGGAAAATCATCATTATTGTTTCCGACTACCCCTAAGGAAAAAAACCCTGCTCCTTTGTTCCGACGAAAACAACATGGACCCACTTTCCGCCGCCGCTCCAATTCTTCGCTCAGTCCTCAAGTCGACAGGAGAATTAGGACGCCAAACAAGCGAGGAGGCGAGAGGAGGAGAAGAAGTGGAGGAGGCTGGCAGAGGAAAAGACGTTGTAGGTGGGTGGGAGGAGTCTACTGCGCGCTATGATGCGTCGGAAGCCAACGCCCCTCCAAGAAGAACAACACCTAGAAAGAGAGCATTAGCTTTTTCCGCCTGTATCGCGGTCCTAACTTGCGTTATTCTTCTAGCGCAAATTTTCTCCTCGCTCATAATCCGGCTGGCTGAAAAAGATGAATTGTGGCAATCGATTTACAAGTACTTGAAGAAGCGATGCTCTCGTGCTAATAATGATACAATGGTGATGAATGACGAATAAATAAAGAGATGATAAATAAAAACTTGTTTCTCCTCTTCTTTCTCTTCTGCTCTTTGACCGTTTTTTTGGGTCCGTTTTACGACGGCGAGTGTATCCTTGATTTTTTTCCCGCTCTGCGATGCATCGCAAAAGGACGCGGGGTTTGTGTTTGACCCGCGAAAATTTCCCTTAAAAGCCACTCCCCAAACTCTCCTCCGCCTCATTCGTCCCTTGGGACTTCGATCGATAGCTACTACTTCTACATCCGTCTCACCATGAGGAAGTATTGCGTGGTGAGCTGCTTCCTCGCTGTTGCGTTGGCAGCGGTGCTCACTCACTCGCAGAAGCTGCAAGTCATCGAGCGCAAGGTTAGTATTTTACCTACTTTGTCTGTCCGTCTGTTCGTTCTCTAACACTTTGCTCGCTCACGCTTGTCAATTTAACTCATTTTCTTTTTTTGTCCGTTCGGGAAAAATTGTGTTGTTGTTGTCATCGCTGTTGCAGACGGAGGGAGCTCACGGCGTGACATACAAGACCGACATGTCCGCGCTCTTCTCGTACCTGGAGAAGCTCAACGAGACCAGCGGTCTCACTGCTCAGGTCCTGGACACGGCGGAGGAGATGGTGAGAAAGCGACTTTTTTTAGCGGAGAGGGGCTGTTTTTTTGGATATCGCAAGCTTTCTAGATTTACAACAGATCCGCGAGTGCGACGGCGTCAACACTCCAGAGAGAGCAAAGGCTGCCCTCTTCCTCATCGAGCAAGTCAGGAGGCGAACGCTTAGCAACAGGAACGCTCGAGGCGCCATCGCCGCCGCCGCAGGCATCGCCGCCGTTGTGGCCTCCGTCATCGGTGCGGCCGGAGCAGCTTACGGCGTCTGTCAAGCAAACTGTCAAGACAAGATTGACATCGCAAACGCACAGAGAGACACCTGCTTCTTCGAGAACGAGGACCTCATCCTCAAGAGAGACACCTGCTTCCTCGAGAACAACGAGCTCATCCTCGAGAGGGATGAGTACAAGGCGAGTTCCAACAGTCACAAGTTCGACGCAGCCCAGCTCCACATTCAACTGGACGAATGCCTCACTTCCATCCCGCACCGCGTCGCCGAGGCCGAGCTGGAGTGCGAGCGGAAGCGAGCTGAGGGCGAGCGGAAGCGAGCTGAGGATATCGCCGAGGCCGTCGCCGAGGCCGGTCTGGAGTGCGAGCGGAAGCGAGCTGAGGATGAATACGTCTGTGCTTGCGCCTGGGCAGACTACCATGACACCGAGGACGACGACCGCGAGCACATCCTCATCGGCTCCAACAGGTTCAGGAGGCAGGATGGACAGGACGAGGGTGGAGAAGAGAAGTCCTTCTTCGTCAGCTTCTTCGAAGGACTTGCATGGTGTGCAGTGGCTGAGACTTCGCGGGTTCGAGGTCGGGAGGAGTTCTCTGGAGCAGATCGACGCGCTGGAGGAGGAGGCGGAGGCGGAGATGGCTGCTATCGCCGCCAGGGTGATGATGCAGCGCGATTCTCCAGAGGTTTGTTGCATGATTTATAGGAGGGGAGAATGGAATTTTTTTAATTGGAATGTTATTCGCTGGTACCGTCTTTTAATTTAATTTTTTTTCAATTAATTCTCTTTGTTGCAGGATCATCGGAGGAGGGCGGAGTTGGAGTCCGCCCATCGTCTCTTGCTGAAGGAGAGGAGGGAGAGGGAGATGCAGATCGCGATGGAGAAGGCAGCCAGTACGAAGAGACCCCCAAGGACTTCTACCTCCCGGCCTGCCCCGGCTTCTGGTTCTGGAGCGGAGTCGCCTTCACCGTCCTCTTCGGACTCGGCTTCCAACTCCTCTACGTCACCTGCTCCGCCGGACTTCGATACTACGACGATCACACCTACCAACGTCTCGCAGAGCAATACCACAAGCATCCCGGCCTCCCCTGAGGATTCTCCTGTTTCCCGCTTTACCTTGAGTGAGATATTTCTCCTCGCTCTCTTTGTAGCTCTTGTAGTTCTTCTCTTTCTCTGCGTTTGCTATCCACTAAACCTTCTTGCAGGAAAATTCCAAGAGTGGTGCCGCCTCCATATGGTCTCTCTCCGTGCCATTGAACGTCTCTTCGGTCTCGCATCCACCGAGGTCCAGATTTTTGCTAGGGATCTGGAGGCTCAGCTCAAGCGCATAGAGGAGGACAGGCAGCGACTTGTGGAAGAGGAGGAAGACGCTATCCTCGTCGATGATGGCGGAATCGAGATGAGACCGAGTACAACGTCAACAACAACTCCAGCTCCCATCCCCGCTGCTCCAACAACTTCAACCTCTGCTTCCATCTTCATGTCTACCGCGTCGCCAGCTACCATGAGCGGAGGCAGCCTGCAAGTTATCACTCCGACGGAGGCGGCTGCTGCTCTCAACAACTCATTCACGCCGCCCTTCGAAGGCTGAACACCAAAAAAACCTGCTCTCTCTCTCAACTTTTTTCCTAATTCCAAATTAATTCCTAATCCTTCTCTTTTTTTTCCCTTCCTTTTCTCCACTTTTCCCTCTTTCAACAATTCAAATTTTACGGTCAGTTTTGGATTCGATCTCAAAAATAAAATGCTCACCTTCTTTTTGGAAACTTATTGTTTGTGGGGAGGAGGATCATTATTTTGCGGCGAAAAACACAAAGGAGAAACGACGAGCGGAGAAAAGGAGAGAGACAAAACAATTCCAAGGGGAGAAGGGACTGCGAGCGTCGTCGACGCGTTTTCATTTTGGTGGAGGAGGGGTGGAGGAGGGCGGTTTTTTTGTTTGTTGTTAGTCTTTCTCCACAGGCGGGAGGAAGAAGTTCAAAGATGGAGCGAGACTCTGCTGGGAGGCTCCTCAGTCAGAGTGATCTTAGCTGTCGCAATTGTGGACAGGCGTTTTTTCGCCGTTGCAATCTCAATCAGCATGAAAAAGCTGGACGATGCAAGAGCAAGAGCGACGCGCTGAAGTGTCCTGATTGTCCTGCCTCCTTCAGCAGATCAGACAGTCTCCGCCGGCATCTTGTCACTGTGCACAAGACCAGCATCAAGCAAATGTATGCCTGTGGAATCTGTGAAGGAGTCTTCCGCAGCCAGGAGGATGTGGCAGAGCACAGGAAGACCGCCCACACCGCGCACACCGACTTTGACCTCGTGGAAAGCGCCTTCTCCCGTCAGACGCAGCTCTTGAGATGCTTCATTCCAGAGGACCTCAGCGCTAATATGGAGAGCACGTTCGACTACGTCTTCAAGCAGCTCGTTCAGCTAGTAGATGACATGCGCACTGAGTTCAAATATTTTAAAATGGGGACCGTGCTGCATGTCGAGATGGCTCGTTACGACGAGCAAGGACAGCTCACCGAGCTCAAAGTCTTCCCATTTAGAGCTTTCTCCGCCTGTTTTTCCCGCGTCTCCACCAAGACACAAGTGGTGACGAGCATCGCCAAGGTGGTCGGGGACTACGAGCGGGCGATGGAGGAGTTCCTCCACATGGGCTCTGGGTGGACGGTGACCAGAGGGATGTTCCTGGAGGCTGAAGTGAGCCACTGCCTCCCCTTGTCCGGCTTCACGGCGAAGGACTGTACCCTCCACATTGGGAAGTACAACACCAAAGTTGAGGCGGTGACAGCACAAAATTTTACCGCTCGCCCACTCGAGAGGGAGCTGAGGGAAGAGAACGTGAACTGCTTCTACCTCGCCATGGCCGCCTACTACACAGAAGCCTACTATTGGGGAGATCACAAGAAGATGATTGCCAGAGCCAAAGAACTCTTCCACTTCGTGCCCAAGGCGGAGATGGTGGAGGACGTCGGCTTCTCTATTGAGGATATCGACAAGTTTGAGGTGCTCAACTCTCACATTATGGCGAGCGTGTGCGTGCTGTATAGAGATGAGGACAATGAGATCATCCCTGTCAGGACGGGTAACGGAAAGAGCGAGTACGACCAGATTACGCTGCTGCTGTTTTTCGACGAGGACAAGGAGCTCCACTACGCTCTGATTGCCGACCCCAACAAAGCTTTAGCCCGCCGCAACAGACAGCTAGCCACGGGGAAGCTACAGACGTGTGGTGTTTTCGTCTGCAACAAATGCTTCAACTTGACGGTGAGAGATTAGAAGCAATTGCAAATATTGTTGAAAATTTAGTTTGCTTTTTTAATTAATTGCTGCTTAATCTCTCAGACTACAAAGGCGGCGTACGACACACACCGGAACTTCTGCGTGAACAAGAAGGAGGCGACGAACGTAAGGGTGCCAGATGAGAATGCGAGGTGCTTCAATGAGGAGCAGAACAGCAACGATGCTCGCTGCTTCAAGTCAGCCTTTGTTCTCTTTGCGGACTTTGAGGCTTTGCAGAAGGAGCCTGAGAGCGCTTGTTCCTGCAACAAAGACGTCCTCCCGCCGGCCACGAAGGAAGAGCAGATAGACGAGATGATAGAAGAGGAGATGTTGATTATGGAAGCACACCAGAACTGGGCGGAACTACAGGATCTCCTCGCTGCCTCTCCAAGACGGAGGAAGCTTGACAAAGCAGGCTTTGACCTTCCCAAGCTCCCGCCAATGCCTGAGTACAACCCTGCTACGTGGGAGGACGAGCTGTGCGAACGCGCACACATCCTAGCTGAAGCCGCCGCGGTTTATGAGCAAGAGGAGCGAGCAAAAGAGGCCCTTGCAGAATTCGATCGGAATGACAAGAAGAATATGCGAGGGAAGCGATGCTACACTCTCCAGTCTTTCCTCCCGTCTCGTCCCGTGCGTCAGCCTCGCTGCCCTCATCGTGTTAAAATCCTGGCAGAGCAGCCGCCCTTCTGCTACTCCTTGGCGCTCCTGGACCGCGAGGGGAAAGTCAGGGAGACAAAGACGTATTTTGGCGAGGCGGAGGATGTGGCAGAGAACTTCATTATGACCGTGCTGAACATTGCGGAGACATATCTTCCTACTCTCAGCCCAGGCGTTATCATGAAAGATCTGACGGAGGAGCAGCTGCTGGAGCAAGAGATGGCGACGGAGTGCTATCTCTGCGGTGGGCAGATGGAAGATGACAGAGTGAGGGACCACGACCATCTCACGGGAGAGTTTCTGGGCATGGCACACGATGACTGCAATTTGGCACGCAAAGAGAGATTCTCCCTGACGTGCTTCACCCACAACTTCTCCGGCTATGACAGCCACTTCCTCATCCGCGCGCTCAGCCGCTTCCCTGAGAGAATCAAGAGCATCGACGCTATCCCTCTCACTACCCAAAAGTTCAAGAGCATCACTATCAATCGCTGCATCAAGTTTGTAGACTCCTGCGCCTTCCTCCCGGACAGCTTAGACAACTTGGTCAAGACCCTGGTCAAGTCAGGGAGCACCTTCCCCGTCCTAGAACAGCTAGTGACTGGGGAGAAGAAGCAGTTGCTCATGGAGAAAGGAGTCTACCCATACTCTTTCGCCACAAGCATTAAGCGACTGAAGGAGACAACTCACCTCCCAGGCAGAATTCACTTCTACTCTGACTTGCACATGAAAGAGTGCGAAGAAAAGGAGTACGCAAGGGCGCAACAGGTGTGGAGCGCCTTCGACTGCAGCAATATGCTCGCCTACACCTCTCTCTACCTGCAGACAGACGTTTTCCTGCTGGCTGAGGTGGTCATGGATTTCCGCGAGAATATTTGGGGAAGCTTCGGTCTTGACATGTGTAGCTACCTTTCACTCCCCCACCTCAGTTTCGACAGTGAGTATAAATTAGTGTTTTCTCCCTCATTTGTTTTTAAATAGTAAACACCTTTTTTTGTATTTTAGTTATGCTCAAGAAGACAGGAGTGGAGATAGAGTACCTGAAAGATCTCCAGCTCGCTCGCCACCTCCAGGACAACATCCGAGGAGGGTTGTCTTTCGTCAATCTTAGGCATGCAGAGCGCAAGATGTACCATTCGGACGGCTGGTCGGGGCTCACAAACAGTGGAGCAGACTTTCCTACCTGCCTACTCTACCTAGACGCAAATGCTCTCTATGCTAAAGCCATGATGTTTGCTCTTCCGGTGAGGGATGTGCGGTGGATGACGGATAGAGAGGTGAAAGTCTTCAATCCAATGACAGACCCAACAGAAGACGGGGAAACAGGGTACATTCTCACCGTCGACCTTATCTACCCAGAAGAGCTCCACCGTGACCATAATGGCTACCCACTGGCTGCTGAGCAGCAGAACATCAGCTACGACCGTCTGAGCGAGTACTCCAAAGAGTGCCTGAGGAAGGTGTACCGCAAGAAGCACTCCTACAAGTCGAAGAAGCTCTCTGCCACCTTCTTCCCTCGTCGTAACTATACGTTGCACGGTCTCAACCTCAAATTCTACCTCGAGATGGGACTGAAATTGGAGAAGATCCACAAGGGGGTAAAATTCACTCAGAGACCGTTCATGAAGGAGTTCATTGAGGACTGTGCCAAAATGAGAGCGGAAGCAAAGACTGCTAGCCAGAGTAAGATCTTCAAGACTGTGCCCAACGCCTGCTTTGGAAAGTTTATCGAGTCTCAGGACAGGAGGATGGACTGCAGGTTCTCAACTACTGCTGCGCGCGACGCTGTCCTCACCCGTCACCCGCTGTTCAAGAGCAAGATGATCTGTGGAGAGGACCTGACGATCAGCTTCCACGCCAAGAAGTATCTCACCGTGAACCAGTGCTGGGCAGTAGGCTTCTCAATCTTGGAGATTTCTAAGTACATCATGCAGCAGCTCTATTACAAGTCCATTGTCCCAGCGCTTGGAGGAGCTGAGAACGTCACGCTCATCATGAGTGACACTGACAGCTTCCTCATCAGGATAAAGAAGCACACAGAGACAGATGCTCTCTCCAAACTTACACCTTTCATGGACTTCTCGAATCTCCCGACTGATCACTCATTGTATTCTGAGGAGAATGCGAGAGTCCCTGGTCTCCTGAAGTCAGAAGTCCCATTGGCGAGCATCAAGGCAGCTGTAGCGCTGAAAGCCAAAACCTACGCTCTCAGAGTAGATAGGCACATTGGAGACAGGAAGGAACACGACGACAAGTTGAACAGAGCCAAGGGGGTGAAGAGCTCTGTGAAGGATGCGCTGCCTTTTGAGGCCTACAAGAAGTGCGTGGAGGAGATCGCAGGGTACGAGGTGGAGCAGAGAACGCTGCGTAGTGTCAATCATGTCAATAGGTTAGTCGTTCATGTTACTATGAAATAGAAAAACAATTACTCCTTCTTTCTCTTTCTTGTTCAGGTTGGAGCACACCAGGAAGCTCGCCTTCAGCTCGTTTGACGACAAGCGCTTCCAGTTGTGCGCTCTACATAGTGTGCCTTATGGCAGCAAGTACGCCAAGAAGGAGAAGGAGGAGGACTTGGAGTGTTGCTTCTGCAAAGGCGAAGTCGTGCTAACATGAAAAAATCTTCTCTCATTATTTTATTTTTTTCTCTCATCATTTTATTTTTCCGTGTTTATTTCTATTAACGTATAGTATATACAGTAATGTATGGTATGTACAGTAATAAAAAAACGGTGGAGGGACTCTGAGCGTTTTTTTTTGCTTCTTTAGTGATGTTGTTCGTCCACAAGCTGTCTCAGATATCTCACGCAGAGTGCGTCATTGTCTCTCAGCCTCCGACGGTGGAACATGAGGGAGAAATCCGGAGGCTCGAGTAGAGGGTCAAAGTACGCAGCGAAAAGGAGTGCGTACAACGCACAAGTTTGTACACTTCTACTTTGTACAGGACGACGAGTAAGAATAAGTGTTTGCCGTTTGCAGGAGTGGATGAAGCTAGCCAGCTCTGGAGGAGTCTTCTTCAGCGCGAAGGAGTCGAGATAGCGAATCTTGTCTGGCTCCGCTACAATGGTCACAAAGTGACCGTTTGCTTTCCCCGCCGGCGCAAGGTTGACAATGATGCAGAAGTTGGGAAGGTGGGAGAGCGCTCGTACCGGGATCCGATCGACAGAGAAGAGTCCTTTGTAGCTGCTGGTAAGCACTAGCCGAGCTACGCGATCGAGAACTGTGTTACTCACTCCTCTAGCAGGATCCGTATGCCTCTCAAGCCCTGCTGCTAGCTCTTGCGCCTGCGGGAGAGACAGCAGCACTCCTGCCGCCACCACCGTCATCTCCCTGCCTGCCTTCTTTTTTAGCCGAGCCCAATGTCGAAGGAGGCCATCTGTCCAGTAGCACGGTCGTTGACAAGCACTTTAGGTGTGCCCTTGTAGTAGTAGACGTAGATTGGAGCAGGCAGTTGCTCAGCGAAGTTGAGCACAACGTCGATAAAGCCGACCTGAGCGTTGTGCTGGTGTACGCCGTTACACTTGTCTGGAGTCAGGTCGAAGGGGACAAGGAACGTTCCGCCCTGGTAGGCCTGCCACGTAATGATGTTCCCTTTCTCCCCACTGCTCGCTCCCGTATTGTCATACAACCACTTGTAAGGTCTGGCGACAAGCGGATTTTCATTCTCAAAGTCAAATTCCAACCCTCCTGTTGGGAAAGTCTCCCCACTCACAGTCAGCTCCAACCTTTTTATGTTGAAGTGTCTGAAGTTCCACGGATTGAATCCGTAGTCTCCGTCTCCCGCCTCGACGTACGTCATGCCAAAGATCAGATTCTTCGGCATCACTCCACCGTTGTGAATCCTAAAGGTGGTGTTGGGGACGTTGCCTGGGATGATCTGCTTGTTTACAGTCGTTTCAGTGAGCAGGTACGTCTCCTTGATTGGAGGCTGCACGCGATCGCGCAATAGAATAGTGTGGAAGTGCAGTCTCATGTCTAGGATCTGAAGACGGTAGCGGTCTCGATCTCCCTCGTGATTCAGGAGAAAGGCGTGAGGGTACATGGTCAGCCGGACCTCTAGACGGTTCCCCGGAGCCAGATGGTTACTCATCTTGAACACATCGTGAGAGATGGGTGCAAGCATGTCGAACGAAGCAGAACCAGAGGAGATGCGGTGTCGATCATCAAACCCCGTGTTGAGCATCGCACGGTCAGTTGCCATCTCGAAAGGACTCTTGCCCGCAATTTCAGTGTTAATGTATTGTCGGTACATTTCTCGTCGTAGTAGCCGCTTGCCGCGCTCCGAAGGTGCGTGTTCCTGGTCGTACGCCTGCTCCATCTCCATCCTCCGGCGGTAGTACCGCTGAAGCGCGATGTGGAACAACGCACGCTCTGCGTCGTTAGATTCTAAACGCGCTCTCCGCGCCTCCGCCGTCTCCTCTTCTCCAGCTGGTGCAGCAGCTAGCACAGGGTCGTCAGGTCTGTCACCCTGCGTCTCCCTGTCAACCCATGTCTTACGCTCCTCCAAGCGAGTTCGATCGAGCGCCTCCTGCGCTCTGGCTTGCTTCAGTCGCTGTCCGGAAGTCACTCCTGCCCTGTTCATGTCTCGCGCCCACGGCGGCATGAGAAGGCCTGCCTCCGCGTCGTGGTAATCCGGACGCACCTTCATCAGACTCTTGTAGTCAGCAGAGTCCGTATCAGGTGCCAGGTAGTCGGGAACAGCAGGTACGTTCTCCGCTGTCCCTTTCTTGATTGCTGAGACCATCGCTCCTCTCATGGCTTTCTCGGAGATGGACATTTGCTCCATTACTCCAGGCTTATCCGGGTAGTAGAACTGAGTGTGGAGATGCGTGTTAGCGCTGTCCGTGTCGTAAGACATCATTGTCTCCATGTATGCCTTGATACCAGCGTTAATCGCTGTTGCACCGGGGAAGGGGTTCCCGTTCAACTGGACGTCAACCCGCTCCCACATGCATGCACCTAGCAGGTTAATTGGCGCAACAATATCTTTCCCTGGTTCTAGCCAGCTCCCGTCCGATTTGACCACTCGGACGCGCGTCTCCAGATACGTGCGAGTAAGGTCGATGTAACGGTCATGGAGGGGAGCAATTGCGAAGGTGAACGGACCTGCTTGGTTAACTACTCCGCCTTCTGGTCGGATCCACTGGTCCTGTCCTTCTTTCTGCGACACCTCCACCAGGATCTTCTCCCGGTAGTTGAAGGCGCCGGCGTCTACCGCCTGGACGTCAACCCCTTGCAGCGCCATGATGCCCTAGGCTTGGATACTCTCTCGTCGCGTTCAACCTCCCTGAGGCAGGTCAAGACTTGCCTTAAATACCTTCCGGACGTGACCGAATCAGCAGAGGCTGGCGTGCGTGCTCCTGCTCACCCGTAGTCAGTTGGACGTCATCCGTCGAAGCGCGAGGACGACTACCTCATCGTCTCCTATGGACGCACGAGAAGAACCTCCTCGGTGTAGGAACGTCGTGGCGCTGCTCCGCGTGAGCTCTGGCACACCGCGGGAAGCGCTGCGGCTTCGACCTCCAGCGTCAGCACGCTTCACGCGCAACTTCTACAACTTCCACCACTCGCGTACAGGCGGGAGTGATGAAGAACGTGCACACCGACGACGGCTACAACCTCGCTTTGCATACACCGTGTTCCCAGGTACGGGGCTGGTAATAGCCACCGGGATCCCCGAGCCGGAAGCAACAGCTGAAAGCGCTCGTGTCTTTCGTGAATATTACTCTTCCTCTTCCTCTACCACCTCTCCATCAGCCTTTTTCTCCACCTCACCGAAGATTGTCAACGCGACATTTTCCGGACGAGTGATCGCTACCGTCCCGAACGTCCTACTCGCCCTCCAGCCTCAAAACAGCCGTCACTCTACGATAGGAGGAAGAGGAGGAGAACTGCAGGTCAGCTTCCGCACGCAATGCTTCCCTGGCGCACGTCTGCGCTGGAACGGACAACCAGGCACGGTCAACCTCTTCCACAATGGCCGCTACGTGCTTGTAGGAGTGGTCTGCCCTACGGAGGCATCTCGTCTACATCAGGAATTAATGACACTTGTGAGCACGCTCGGGACTTCTGCGACTATCACACAGCCGACCGGGTCTGCCTAGACTGTGGGCTAGTGCTAGAGCGGCTCCTCGGCGGAGGTGGAGACGCTCGTAACACAGCGGTCTCTTCCTCATTTTTCACGTACGACCACGTCTTCGTAGAGAGCGAGCGGAGACGAGAGGAAGAAGAGGAGAGATCAAGGAGTGAGGCTAGGTGCCTCGGGCACAGTTCACCTCGTGAGCGTCTCCTCGACGCCTTGGCTGCGCTACAGTGCGGAGACGTAGCAGTCGTGGATCGAGCGCTTAACATTTTCCGTCAAATCTACCGTCGACGTCCGGACAACTTCGTGCGCTCTCCATCACGTGAACGGATAGCACTAGCATTTGCGCTCAGCAATGCTCTCACGCTCGACGGTGTACCTCGACCGCCAGAAGACGTAGCCCTAGCCATGGGACTCGCTTCTCGCCGCCCACTACTTGACATCGCTCGCACCCTCGAATTCACCGATCATGAGCGTCAAGTTAAATTCGCAAACCTGTCTGAGTGCCTCGAGCTCCTCGAACCGGACCCGGCTGACTACGCGGACATTGTGTGCGCTAAGCTAGAGATCCCGTTTAACGTTGCAAGCGAGGTGCGGGAGAAGGTACCACTTGTCATTGAGCGACTGTACGGGAGACATCCACTAGTGGTCCTCGCGGTAACCATCAAATGGGTGCTCCAAGGGAGGAAAGCAGCAGGAGACCAACTTGGGAAGGCGGAAGAAGGACGCTTGTGTGAGGTCACCCGCTGCCAGCCACGCACCTTGCGCGCTGCTTTCCTGAGCGCAGGTCTTTAAGATCTGTCCACCCTACCTCGTCTACCCAAAGGCGGCGAACAGACGCACAATGGTAGCTTTCACCAGTATGGCGCGCCTAGAGGCGCAGCGTCACACCATGGGAGGAGGACTGGGTAGCAGTCTTGGACGGCTCTTCACGCGATTAGCCAGCAGCAAGACGGTGGGGAGGATTAGCAAGGTGGTGAGGAGGAGGAAGACCCCGACAACGTCAGGTAGAGCAGCGACGCGAGGACGAGCGCTGACGTACGTAAATCCTGATAGAAGACTCGTCCCGTACACCGGAGGACGCGCTGCTGCTGGGAGGATGGCAAGAATGAGAGCAAGCATGGCGCAGGCCCGCGCAAAGCTCAAGGCTTCATACAACAAGTACGGGAAGCCAACAATAGCGAAAGCCTCGGCCTCCTACAAGAGGATGAAGAGAGCCACAAGCACGAAGAACATCCCAGCGGATGTCAAAGGACTAAAGCGTCTCCGTGCTATGAACAAGAAACAGCTAGCGGCAGCTCTGTTCAAGAAAGGTGGAAAAGGGACGTTATCGCTCGCAGCCATGTTCGGAGCTACAGCAGCCATCGACGCGCTAGGTGCGGCGCTTGCCACCGGATCACCTGAGCCAGTGATTGCGGATGCAGGCAATCGGGTGCTGGACAAACTCCGTGACACCGCAGCGCGCGCTCCTGCCACCCCGCGCGGTGCAGCAGCCCAAATCGCTATTGGGATGCTAGCTGACAGGACGACAGGCCGCTTCAACACAACTGGATTCATCCGCTCTGTGCGCACTGGAGGAAGGCTCTTGCGTCGGGGTCCCACGGCAGCAGAGATCAGGAGGGCGAAGAAGGCTTACGGACGCAAGTACCGCACACCTGAGTTCCGAGCATTCGGCTCGGGGAGTACTAAGAAGAAGAAGAAGAAGAAGAAGAAGAAGAAGACAGCGCCCAAGAGGAGGAAGAGCTACATGACCTACGACGTTTTTGCCTGAGTTATACTGTACTACTCGCTTTGGAATTTACGAAATACAAGTATAAGTACAAGCAGAGCCTTCGGCTATTCCTTCTGTTTCTTGCGCGCAACGATGGCGGAGGATGTTGAGCGAGAGCATGTGCTCCAGGCTTATCACACTCCGGGTCATCCTACTGCTTACTCAGCACCTGCCGTCGTCGCACGCTACCACAACATCCCCGTGACACGCGCTCGCCGCCACCTAGAGCACTCCCAGAGCTACACTCTTCACCGTGAGTACAAGCGTCCGCGTGAGTACAACCCGTACTACGTGCACAACCGGCGAGAGGAGGTGCAGGCGGACCTAATCGACGTCTCAACGCTTGCGCGTGAAAACGATGGAATCCGCTTCCTACTGCTATACATCGACATCTTCACAAAGCGTGTGTGGGTACACGCTCTCAGGAGGAAGACCGCCGTACGCGTCGAACGAGCTGTCCGCCACTGGCTGACGCATCTCGATGCGTTACCACGTGTGTTCACCACCGACCTAGGACTCGAATTCCGGAACCGTCGTGTGCAGTCCACTCTACGAGAGTTCAACGTTGAATGGCGGGGAGCCGTTGGGACGCTAAAAGCCTGCTTTGCTGAACGTGCGAACAAGTCGCTACAGATCTTAATCCACAAATACTTGACCGCACACGAGACGCTGCGGTACATCGACGCTCTCCAGGCGCTGGTGCGAACGTACAACCGCCGTGGACACCGCACCTTGCATGGGATGGCTCCTCGCGATGCGGACCTCCCTGGCAACGAGACGATCGTACAGGGAATCCTACACCAGCAATATGAAAAGCGTGGACGCGGGCGAGCTCGTCGCTACGCTAACTTACGATTCAAAATCGGCGACCTGGTTCGTCTCAAGACGGAAGCAGGCAAGGTCTCCTCATCACGTCGGGCTTACGCACAGCAATTTCACGGCGAGTACTTCAGGGTGGTGCGCATTAATCGTACTCTCCCGTACCCGATGTACCATTTAAGATCCCTCGACACCGGAGAGCTGATTAAGGGCGGGCTCTACGCTGGTCAGCTCCAGCGGCAGCGAGGCAACATCTGGCTGATTGAGCGCGTGTTCACCAGTCGAGTGCGTCGCGGAGTGCGAGAGTACTTTGTCAAATGGATGTGGTTCGGTCCACAGTGGAACGAGTGGATCCGAGCAGACTCAATCACCAACGCGTACTAAGGTCATGGAAGACGCGTCGGCTGAGCGCTCTCGCGTCGTAGTTCTCGTCTCAGACGCCAACACTTCCACTTTCACGCACAACACCCCATGGCACTTCTCCAACGTGTTCCCTTCTCCTCTGACCGATCGCTCCGACCGCCGCTTCACGCTGCGCGTGTGCAGCGTGGTCGTCAACGGCAGCCTCCTTGCCGCCTACCGGAGACACGCCAGGCTCATCATCAACATCTCCGGCGTCGAGCCCCAAGCTGAGGGGCGCTACTATAGTCAGAGGTCTTGCGCGTTTCCTGTGGCAGAGGTCGCAGCAAAGTACGCACCAGACCTCTCTGCTGACATTCTCTCTACGCGTTACCACGAGCACGTGTTCCGACAATCTCCGCGTCTCCCTCTCCAGTTCCAGATCCTAACCCAACTGTCGATTACTATCACGACTGAGAACGGAGAGTTGGCTGAGGTAGCTGGTGGAGAGAAAGCGTTTCCCACTATCATCATGCTAGAACTCGAGGAGGAGGAGCAGGACCTGCGACAGTTCACGGTAACGTGCAACAGCACGTCTCATGACGGGCTCTACGCAGCCAATGAACTTGCTACCTTTACCTCGCCGCTCCCCACAGAAGTTGAGCTCAAGGACTACGAGGTGGGGTTACAGAGCATTGTGTATCCACCATGGCTGCGTGAGCGCATGGACCCTTTCACGCTCTCCATCAACGGTCTGTTCTTTGACTTCTCTGCGCTCGACATGGAAGACACCCCTGCTTTCCTGAACGCTCTCACTACTAGCATGCGCGTCCACAGAGACCTGGACAGCCTCTCGTTCCGGATTCGGGATGACGACGGCTCGGTCGAACTCCACAGGATGAATCGCGAGCAAGAGCGGCAGCTGCCAGCTCTTCCAGCTGGACGTCAGCGTCGTGCGATGGCCATCTACGTAACATGCTCCTTCAACTTCCTGGTCGCTATCGCTGGTCCTGGCGGCAAGACGGTGCAACACGGGACAATCTTGCGTCCTGGAGATACGATACAATTCGGCGGAAGGCCTAACATCTCCCGCCTGGCTCCGTTCTCAGTGAGCATGCTCGAGTGCGACATTGTCTCACCCAACGTGGTTGGAGGGCGGAGGGGGCAACTCCTTCAAGTCGTCCCCGTGCTACATGACAAAATGCCCTCCGCCTCACGCCTCTACGAGCCCGCAGAGATCCTCTTCCAACCTGTAGAAGCTTTTCCATTCAACCAAATCCGTCTGAAGTTCACCCATCCTAATGGCAGTCAGAGGCACTTCTACGTGTTGCACGCGCCAAGACCGGCAGAAGTACAAATTGTGCTCACACTTATATTTCGTAAAAGAACTATGTACAGATAGAGGAAAAAAAAATAATACACACGATGGATCAAATAAGCAAACTAGCGTCTCTTCTTCTTTTTCTTCTTGCTCTGCATACTACGCTTAGCAGGCGGAGGGAGATACTGTGGGTAGAGCTCGTCCTCGCTCGGAGGATCTGGTAGCGCGTGGCGTTTGCGTGGGTTAGAGGCTGGCTGGGGAGACGGCATACGCACTGGTGGACGTCGTGGCCAAGGTCGACGGCGAACAGGTAGCTTCTTCGGACGGGTGACAAGACGTCGCTTGGCACGCACAGGTAGGGACCACAGATATTTCTCCTCGTCGCTATCAGCCAACGTCTCTGCACGACGCTTCACTCCGGCAACGCGGCGAGCGGGTGAGGATGGAGGCTGTGCGAACGGTCCGTATTCGACCAGGTTGTCGTGGTCCTCGTCCTCGTCTTCTTCGTCATCGTCATCTTCGTCATCCTCCGCCCAAGCGTATCGTGCACGCTTAGATGCTCGGTAGGGGTCGGGAGCAGCAAGGGCAGGGTCCTCAAGACGCTGCTCCCAGTCCCAAGCGGGACCTCCGACTTCGGTAAAGGTTCTCTTGTGTACAGTGCGTTGTGTCATAGGGAGAGGCCGCCCATCGTCATACCTCGCACGCAAACGTGCGGGAGGCGCGTACTCATCGTCGTGATCCTGGTAGGTGTCATAAGGCCGTCTCACACCTCGCTGGCTGGGGACAGGCTGATGCGACGAGGGGGCTTGCTCGGAGTTTGGTGCTGAAGAGTGTTCGGGCTGCTCTTCGGTCTGCTCTGCGTACGTCTGTACAGACGGTCTTGAAGGAGGCGCAGGCGGCGGGTATGAGCTGCTTTCTTGCGCCGGTCCGCCTCGAGACCGCTTGCGCTCGGCTGCTGCGACAGGTGCGGACGCGGTCCTTCGCTTGGAAGCAACAGGACGGGATGGCGTGCGATGGGGAAAAGCGGGGGGTGGAGTGGCACTGGGTAATGGTCGAAACCGATGCTGAGTGAGGTTGGACGGCGGAGGATTCGGTTCTTGATGAACAGCAGCTGGGCGTACCGGAGGAGGTGGCTGAGCAGTGGAGACGTCTGCTTGATGTTCGGGAGGAGGTCGGGGTTGATGCTGTAACGGCAGGACGGGTGATGATTCTGCAGGCGGTGGCTCCGCCAGCACCTGCGACACCGTCCGCGAATGGTCCGTGGCGGCGGAGGTGTCCGCTGAATCGTTGGGTGCGTACCCGGTGTACTTGCGTGCAGCTTGTTGTTCGAGAGCATGACGGTGCAGGTCGCGGAGCTCGTGCACGATGCGTCGATCAGTGTCAAGGTAAATGGTTGGATTCACGACTGGTGGAGAAGTGCCTTTCTTCCCTCGTTGCTTCTTGTTCTGACCTGTGAGCGTACTTAAACGTCTGTTGACAATCTCCTGAAGCCTGTTGCGTTCGAGGTCTCGCAGCAACTGGCGGGCGCGTCCTGAGGTAGACGAGGCAGGTGTGATCGCGTTAGGTGTTGCCCCGGCCGCAGCTAGGCGTCGACTGAAGGCGGCAGTCGCCCGCCGGCCTGGTCCTCGTTCTCGTTCATACGCACCCGGTCCCCGTACCGCTTGTCTTTCACGCACTGCTTGATCTCGGCGGCTAAGCTCTTGTCGAGCACGCGGACCTCGTCCACCGGACGCAACTCGTGACGGGAGAGAATGTACCGTGCCAGAACGGTCTTGATGCTGACGAGCGCTTTGTGGTACTCGAACAGCTCCCGCTGGGCGGTGCTCATGTCCCACAAGATGGTCTCGGTGCGTTTGAAGAGACGCTCGGTGCCCGCTTCGACGTTCCTGAGCTGCTGTCGGCGTGCGGCTCTGACTTGCTCCTTCTTTGCTTCCTTTTCGGCTCGCGCTGCCTTCCTGAGGTTCTTCTTGACCTTGGACCTCCTCCACCAGAGGATACGCGGTGGAAGTTCTTGTGGCAGCGGCGGCGGCGGCGGCGGCGACTGCGGCAGCGGCTGCACCGGGGGCGGTTGAGGGGAGGACGAGCGTCGCTCCTGGCCCGACGTCAACATCGACCTGATTGATGCGACTATCGCGGACATCGCGCGTGTCAATGTGCTGCCCGCTATTCGTTGCAGGATGTGCACTCGGACCAGGAACAAGGTACATGCACTTGTACAACTTCTTTTGACCGCTTTCCATCACACGTGTTCACCACACCGTACACACTTACGCAAACCTTAAAGGTCCGTCTACCGTCCACTCTTCTTTTTACCGCGCACTGTGCGGATGAGCACCTTCCCAATCTTCTTAGCATAGTTCGGTTCTTTCTCCTCTTTTTTCGGGTCCTCTTCCTCGTTAGCGTCCCCGCGCAACGAGAAGATGTCAAGGAGAAAAGGAACAGCAGCCTTTAATATGTATGAGAGCGGACCTCCTCCAAGCTGCAGAAGCTTCCGCTTACGCATAGCCGGAGGCTTACTGCGATCAAGGACGTAGCGCCACTCGTGCTTATGAGGCATCAACTTGGTCCGCAGCCTCGCGCGTCGTCGTGCAGGGAGACGAGAGTCACACAACGCGTGCTCGATCACCTCGTACAGCGCGTCGCGGGTGGCATCATCAAAGTGTTGCAGGACGATAATCCTCTGGTCAGCGCGCATCTCCTTCAGGACGGAGAGGAGAGGGAGGATGATTGTGCGCTTGCGCTCGGAAAGAATCGGACGGTGGGTACACGGAGCCATGGTTGGTTCGTGAGATCTCATACTTTTATTAACATTCATCTTTTTTCTTTATTGCATACACTAAACTAAGATAGGCATAGAGAGCGGCGGTGGCGGTGGCGGAGGCAGTATGTCGGTCCCAACTTCACCTGAGTAGGCAAGGGAAATAGGAGGAGGAGGAGGAACCTGCTCTTGCAGACCTTGGCACTTAGATGGCTTCCTAGTCCTCGGCTTCCTAGTCCTCTTCTTCACCCGGATCGGAACTCGTCGACGACTAGGTGTTGTGTGCGTCTGCTCCGTGTGCGAATCATCTGTGTCTGAAAGCTGAAGGTCGTGAGCGAGCTGTTGATGAGGACCTCGTCGCCTTTTCTTGATAGCATGCGTCTGGCGTGCGTCAGACTTGGGAGTGCGACGTTGTCTCGCGCGCGTGACCAAGGGAGGTGCTGAGCGCATCCTGGGTCTCCTCACACGACGGATGTAGCGGATTGGGCTGCGTGGTCTAATGCCCATGAGCATCTCTCTCTCTTCAACGAAGTTGAAGACGGTGTCGGTGAAGAGCTTAACGAGGCCTTCGGTGAAGAATCTGAAGCTGCCGTTCAGGACTTGACGAGCAGCCAGCACGTCGGAGGCTCTTTTGCTGCGCATTTTGAGAGAAGGAGGCAGGCACAGTCTAATGACAAATAGCAAGAACAATAGAATTCCTAAAAGGAAGACTCTTTTTCCTTCAGGTCCTCGCCTTCGGCTAGAGGCATCCAGACCCGAATAGGAAGTTCACGAGGGAGATAGTGACTGCGTATTCTCAGGCAATCTTCCATTTGCTGAGTAAGGTCAAAGAGCAGACACTGATAGGGAGTCTCAGTCACCTTGTGGTAAGCCTGCACTATGTACTTGTAGTTGTTTGGCGAGAGCTGGCGGGCGAGAATCTGAATTTGTGCATTCTCCCGAGGATTTTTGTGCGCATGTATGTATTTCACGTTAAGAGAGATCTGTCGTCCTAGACGGTTAGCAGGAAACAAACTCTGAAAAAGGATGAACGTGCTCGTATTGTGATGACGGCTCTGCACTGTCACAATATCCACCAAGTCCTCATCTATCTGGGACATGAAATCGTCGATAACAACGATACTACCTCCGCACGAAGCGGCGGCCTTAACGAGCTGTACGAATTCGACAGAACTCGGCTTCTTTTTGATGAAACGCATAGAGATTTTGTTGTCCCTAAGCAAAGCTGCAGACAAATCCTTATAACACGACTGCCATGCAGCATAGCAAAAGACAATGTTCTTAATATCCTCTCCACCTTGAAATAATTGATTCTTCCAGCGGAGAATTTCGCACATTCGAAAAGTCTTTCCGCTCCCTGACGGACCAACAACGAGATGAGTAGCGCCTGGGATGAAACGGAGGTCCCTACACCCTTCCATTTTTTTTTCACCGCTTGTGTTTGTTTCTTCTTTTCCCTCTTTGTTGAGGCAGTTTTTTTCTCTTTCCTTTCTCCTCCACTCCTTCCTTTTGTCTTCTACCTGTCTTAAACCAAACTTCTTCCTCTTTCCTAAACTCCCTGCTGCTGCAATTCCCGCCCTCCACACTAGAGCCAGGTCCGACATCCACATCAAAGCTGCTGCATTTCCCGCTCTCCACACTGGAGCTAGCGCCGACATCCACACAAAAGCCGACATCCACATTCTGCGCCCTCCCGATCACACACACAATGGACGACACATTTTATACTACTTGCGCGCAATAATGTCGCATAATTTTTTTGATCGGGAATCCAGC
>JAAUXZ010056012.1_pt1 | contig 22002 bp, 18 predicted proteins | sample 7278131 | NCBI WGS metagenome assembly JAAUXZ01 (sample SAMN14350119, study PRJNA611818) | marine sediment metagenome | isolation source: surface marine sediment (3m) | place: French Polynesia: Moorea | collected 2018-08 | reverse complement strand
TGTTGCGCAGATAGTCCACGGCGAGGCTCTTCTCCTTCCGCTCTTCCTGGTAGGGGCTGGCGCTGGTTATCACATCGATGGAGGCGCTGGAGATGGAATCCACATAATAGTTGCCAGAGATGGAGACACTCTCACCCACCGATTTGCGCACCAGGATCGAAGGCCCGGTGACCTCCACCCCGCCCCCGTCATACACATGGTACATCAGGTCGGCCCGATCCTCGGGCAGCACCGCCGACCCGGCAGGCAGGCAAAGCAAGGCCAGCCCCGTCAGTAGAAGTCGCTCAGTTACAGCCACAACCGCCCCCTCCTCCACTCTCCGCACCTCGGGCCGCTTCCCGGGCCTGGTGCACATGATGGCTATAGGCGCTGCTCACCGGATCCCGGTCGAAACTCATGATTGGATCCGCCAAATGGGCTCGCTCATACGGCTTGACCCAGGGTTCTATGCTGCAAGCCGACAATGTGCCGGTGCAGAGGAGGACGAGTGTGATGTGTCTAACCATGCTGGGTAGGTTTCTGGCAGTTGTTGATTACTCTCGAATCAGTTCGCGAATCTGCGCCTGATAGTGCTCTTCATAGCCAGGCTTGTACCCCTTGTGTAGAAAACGCAGCTTACCGTCCCGATCCACCAGAAAGGTGCTGGGCATGGCGCTGACCTGATAGAGTTCGCTGACCTGGTTGCGCCGATCGAAAAGGATCGGAAAGCTCACCGGCTGCTCCTTCAACACCTTGCGTGCCAACCCGGGATCTTCCTCCACATTCACCCCGAGAATGGTAAAGCCCATCGGCTGGTAGCGCTGGTAGAGCTGATCGAGCAACGGCATCTCCTGCCGACAAGGCCCGCACCAGGAGGCCCAGAAGTTGACCATGACTACTTCGCCACGCAGCTCGCTGAGCTTGAGGTTTTCACCGCTGAGGCTCTTCAAGGTGAAGTCCGGGGCCGGTTCCTGGAGGGTGGAAGCTATCGATGCGTGGCAAATCAGCAGCAAACCGAGCAGGATGTGTCTACAGCTTTGCAAAACCATTGGCTATCTCCTTTTAGAAAAACAGTGTGAGACCGGCGTGATATTCCAGATTGTGTGTGGTCTTCTCTTCACCGAGCAGATCGGAATCGAACATGTGGTCCCGCAGATCGAGATGCAAGGCGACCCAATCGGTGAGCAACAGACGGTAACCTGCACCGATGTTCACGGTGAATTCGTCATTCCCGGCAAAGTGGGTACTGCCAATTCCACCGATCAGATAAAACTGGCTGTTGAAGGTAAACTGATCACTGATGAAGACCTCACCCGGCAGCAGGTTGTATCCCAGCGATAGGTTGTAGTAGGTGTACTTCCGATCTTCATCGGGCAACAGCTGAATATCCCCACTCAGGGTCTCGTAGCTGGTCTCGCCAGCCTCACTGCGGCCCAGGGCCATCTCCATGAAAATCCCTTCCGTTACGTGGTAGGCGAGGCGTGCACCGTAAACCACGTCCGTCCCGAAATCCTCGATACTCAAAAATCCGACAAACAGGCCCACCTCGAAATCCTCCTCGTCGATATCGATGTCTTCGATCTCCCGGCGGGCGATTTCCGGCTGGATGATCGGCTCACTGCGCAGGCTTTCACCGATGGTCTCGGACGCTAGTCCAGACCCACTCCAGAGCATCGTCAACAGCCCGCCGACTGCTAGAAAAAGGTGCCGATACCTAGTTTCCACTGATTGAATTCCTCGTTCTCGTTACGACTGGTGAACACCGTGTAGTGTCTGAATTCTCCTCGCACATAAAATCGCCGGGTCAGATAGACCCGCAGCCCCAGTCCCACATGGGCCGTGCTGTCTGTGCGGTCCTCGGTTTGCACCAGGGTGGCATTGGGGCTGGTATGGATCATCCCGCCGCCCAGGGTGAAGAAAGGCGAAAAGCGCCATTCGGGGAAAGGTTCGGACAGCAGGTTCAGGTCGAGCAGATACTCACTGGAGAAATTGCCCAGGGCCTGAGTCAGACTGAGCTCGGCGGACAGATTGGGACTGAACGCATAGCCGGCATAGAGATTCAGTAAGGCCGCACCATCCATCTCACCACCATGAAAACCCATCTCCCAGTCACGCTCCTGGAAACTCTGAGCGGAGAGGGACTCGATATGCAGCACCGTGCCGTCACTCAGTCTCGATTGTTGCATCTGATCCAGAAAGACCCAGCCCTGTTTGCCTTTACGGGTGCGTACCTTGAACCAGTCAGTGCGACGCTTGAGGATACTCACCCACTCACCTCTTTCCACCACATAATCGATCGGATAGCCGGACCCTGGACCGGTATGCATCTCGACATAAGGGGCCGTGATCTGTACCCGCAAATCATCCTCTACAGCCAGAACCCACAGAGGAAGCAAACCAACCAGCAGTAAAAGGCTTCTCAACACTCAGTCATCCAAGGGTACATCGAAGGGATTGTTGTAGTACTGGGCACCGATATCCAGCCACTCGGCAATCAACTTCTTCTCAGCTGCGCTGAGATAACCCTCATGGATCCCGCCGCTATCGAACAGACTGAGGAAATAACCACCATTGGCCGATCCCGCCCGCATGGAGGGGCCTTGGGCCGGCACCGGGATCATGATCGGCTGATCCAGGATCGGGTCACCGTTCTCATCCAGTTCATAGAGCGGATTACCATCCGCATCGGTGGCCTGTACCAGTAATTCCACCAATTCAGTGGTATCGCCATCCCCATCCTGATCGTCTACATCGATGATCAGCAGGTTGTCGGGGAACAACAGCTCCCGGTAGGCGAGCAGATGGTCCGGTTCATCGAGCGAAGACTCGTCGGTGAGTTCCAGCTGTCCAGCGGGCAGTACGATGGTCCCGGCATCATCCCGATCGTGGCAGTTGATACAGGTCACATCCACCAGGCTTGCATCGGTGCGGGGTAAGGCCCAAAGCGGATGGATATGCTGTTCGTAATGAATGATGGCGCGGCACAAGTTGTCCCATGCAGTATTGCAGCCGCTGTGGCTCAACGGAAGCGTCAGACTCGGATCCAGATCATCGTAGAGCGCCTCGACCCCTTCGGCATCGGCAAGATCCATAGTTGGGAGACGACCATCTGGCCAACTGATATCGGCCAGGGTGTCACCCGTAATGATCGAAGGCGGCGTCGCCTCCAAACGGCCATGAGGCAGATTGTTCTGCGGGTCGTGGCAGCCGTGACACTCCACCACCTCACCCGGACGGAACTGCAGTGAATACTCATGGGTCTGGTTGGTACGCCGACCGTTGAGATCCAACACACTGAAGGTGATCGGCACATTGGTCGGCACCTTCACTTTCACCGATCCGTCTGCCTCGATAGGCGCATAACCCACCACTTCGCGCATGCCGAAGGCCTGGGTGCGACCGTAAGCCGTATTAGGAAAGTCCAGTACATCTCGATCGGGAATAGTCACCTTTTTCAGGATGCGCAGAAAACGTGCCGGACGCTGATCGGCGGTGGCGGCAGTCAGCACCGTCACGCTGGTTGGATTGCCGTCCACGTCGGTAGCCAGGTCCTCACCATCCACGTCATAGACACTGCGAATGTGCAGCACCCCAGGGTCGTCTCCATCATCCTGATCGAAGATGATCGGTCGCAACTCAACAGGCTGGGCAACCACCAGGTCGGAGTAGATGACATGCTCCTGCGGAGTGACGATGGGCAACTGGGTGGCTTCCTGCATGTCGTAGATAAAGATTCCATAGATCGGTGGCGCCTCAATTGCATCGGGATCGGTCAGGCGCTCATCGGTACAGGGTACAAACCCACCATTCTCGACGAGACGGCACTGGCTCCAACTCACCAACAAACGGTCCGTGCCGTCCTGCAGGGGATAGGCGCTGTTGAAGCGACCGCCCGGGGAAGGACTGCCATCTGTACTGACCTCATGGACGGTCGCCGACAATTGGGCCGGGCCGGGCAATCCTTGATTGACCCAGGTGGGTTGATCATTTTCCACGTAGTTTTCGATGTCGATGATCACCAGGTCGCCACCTCCGTGGGTGGCGTTGAAGGGTATGAGCATCACCAGAAGTTGGCCGTCGGGCATCTCTCGTGGTTGCATGAATTGCACCAGACTGCCATCCGTGCCGGTTGCATGACTGGTCACACCATACAGGAGCTGATGTTCTGTACCGTCGGGATTCATCCGATACAGGCTGATGGCATTGCGGCCGTCGAAATTATCCCAACGGGAGTAGATGATCTGCCCATTGCTCAATAACGCAGGTGAGAAATCATGACTCTTGTTGAACGAGATCTGCTTGATCTCGCTGCCGTCGTCCTGCATCACATGCAGCACCATTGCCGCTTCATCCACCGAGGTTTCGAAGGCGGGGTACTGAGGTTTACCCTCATCGAGGAGTCTCGCCTTGGCTTGGCGCTGGCGGGTTGAACTGAAGACGATGCGACCGTCAGGTAAATACTGAGGGAAGCGGTCCTGCCCCTCTTCCGCCGCGATATCCGATGGGATGATGCGCCGCAATCGTGATCCCGGGATATCGTACTCCCAGATATTCCAGGTGGGTTGATCCTCAGGATCGGCGTTTTCTATCTCAGGCAAACGTAGGGCAAATAGCAATTTACTGCCGTCGTGGGATACCGACACATCCCGTACATCCCCCGCACCCCGGGTGATTCCAGAGGTAAGATTCTGCTCTTCGGCACTGGGTGATGCACGATCCCGCAGATACAGATCGGCACCAGCCTGGAAGACCTGAGAGACCCGCAAGTCGGTATCTTCGACTGTCTCGACGCCATCAACCGTGACCATAGGCACAGGCCGTTTCACATAGGCAATCGGATGGTCGACCACCACCGGATCTGGTTCCTGACCGCCGCCTCCACCACAACCAGAAAAGCATAAAACAGTTAACCAGCTGACGAGGATTAGAGACTTTCTAGTATGCATGGCACCCGGGTACATCAGATGAAACGACTCTCAAGTTCAAATAGGCAATGATCACGCACAGATTGACAAATCAGTTCCAGATACTTTGCTGCGACATGGCTATGAATAATAAATAACGGCAATAACGAGCTTTCCTGTAGCACGCCCAGATGAGATCTTATTGAGTTATCACCAACCTATGCAGGCTTTTTCGGGCAGCATAGCCGATTAGTCATCCGCACCGCAGAGTCAAACCAATCTAATTCCTGGATCAGTGCGCAAGATCACAAGCGTTGGCGATAAATATCACATTACTCCTTAATGTTGTTGACAAAAGCCCCCCTCTGAATCAGAAAGCACATAACCCACAAGACAGGAAAATGTGGGCAAGACCTACAACCACAACCCCTAATTTCAGACTTATGAGGCTCTCTTTGATGTCAGCCCTGATCACAACTCGACGATCGACCAACGCTGAACGGACCGTTTGCGGGCTTCTGCTGCTGGTCGCTATCCTCAGTCTTGGAATCACCGAGAGCCTGGCCGGACCTAGAGAGCAGGCCAAGCGCATCCACGATCGATTGACCGGAGTGCCACCTTCAGCAACGGTATTGAATGACCTGACTGATCTGATCACCAATGATCCGACAGGTGGTCTGTATGAAGCGGCTATCCAGGCCATGGAGAATCCAAATTTCTACAGCGTCACTCTAAAAAATTGGGCGACACCCTGGACCAATGAAGAACAGACGGTATTCGCCTCGCTCAATGACTATACCGCCACGGTGATCGGTATGGTCAGAGACAGCGTCCCGTTTAACCAGCTGTTATCGGCCGACATCTTGTATATCGGCAGTGATAGCCGCCTTCCTGCCTACTCAATGGACAACAACGAACACTATGTGCAACTGGAACAATTAGGCATCAACCTGAAGGATGATCTGCTCAGGGTTAACCAATCCCAGGTTACCGACCTGCCGTCAACCGCTACGGCAGGGGTGGTAACCAGCCGCGCCGCTGCCCGAGCCTTTTTCGTCGACGGCACCAATCGGGCCATGTACCGCTTTACCATGCTCAATCACCTATGCACCGACCTGGAGCAGATCAAAGACCCGAGCCGTTCCAGCGACCGTATCCGTCAGGATGTCTCCCGCAGTCCCGGGGGTGACAGCCGGCTCTTCTTCAACAATTGTGCGGGATGCCATACCGGCATGGAACCCTTGGCCCAAGCCTACGCTTATTATGACTACAGTTATCCTGCAGACGATATGGAAGCAGGCCGGATCATCTACACACCGGGTGAGGTGCAACCGAAATACCTGATCAATGCCACGGTCTTCAAAGACGGTTACGTGACCCTGAACGACCACTGGGACAACTACTGGCGGACCGGCCCCAATTCCCTGCTCGGTTGGGACAGTTCCCTACCTGGTTCAGGTGATGGGGCGAAATCCATGGGGGAAGAACTGGCCAACAGCCAAGCCTTTGCGCAATGCCAGGCCAAGAAAGTCTTCGAGGCAGTCTGTCTACGCCCACCGGGTGATGCCGCAGACCGAGCCCAGGTCACCAGCATGACCAACAATTTCAAGGCCAACAATTACGACCTGAAAGGTGTCTTCGCGGATGCAGCGGTCTATTGCGCGGGTGAATGAGCAGTCCGGGGATGAACAACGTGAAACCGACAACACACCATACAAACCCTACTCCTAACAAACTCAGACTGCCTAAAATCATCATGGCGATCTCCATGGGCTTGTTGCTCGCGGCGTGTCAGGACGGTGTTCCAACCGAGACCCAACCACAGACCGAGCATGAGACAATCACCTATTCGGGTCCCGCCGCCCGCACCACAGATATTCAGAATTTCCGGGTCGAACTGTGGGATCAGCTACGAGATCAAGACCGCTGCGGCGCCTGCCACAACACCGGTGGTCAGGCCCCAACCTTCGTGCGGGAAGACGATGTCAATGAGGCCTACGCCGCAGCCAACCCTTTAGTGGTCAGAGATGACATCGAGGCCTCCATACTGGTTACCAAGGTGGCAGCGGGCCATAACTGCTGGGAGAGCAACGACGGAGTCTGCGCTGACCTGATTGCCGCCTATATCGAAAACTGGGTAGGCAGCGGCAGCAGTGACGGCCGTCAGATCGTTCTTGAGCCCCTGCCTGACGAATTACTGGTGGACCCGGGAGAAAGCAAGAATTTTCCCACCGACGTACATGACACTCTGTTTGCCAGCACTGTCCATCCGCTGCTCACCGCACACTGTTCGAACTGTCACGAGGAGACCGCACTCACCCCCCAATCACCATACTTTGCCACCGCGGATCCCGCCGTGGCTTATGCCGCGGTGCAGGCTCAGATCGATCTGGACAGTCCGGCTAATTCCCGCCTGGTGCTACGCCTGCAGGATTTCCACAACTGCTGGGACGACTGTCCGGATAATGCGGACGAGATGCAGAGCGAGATCGAAACCATGGCCGGTGTCATCAACCCAACCCCAGTGGATACGAACCTGGTCACCAGTAAGGCCCTTACCTTGAGCAACGGTACGGTGGCAAGTGGTGGCAGTCGCCATGAAAACGATGTGATCGCCCTCTATGAATTCAAGGCCGGTTCCGGCGATACCGTGTTCGACCGCAGCACGGTTTCCCCTGCCCTCAATTTGACCATCAGCGGGGATGTAAGCTGGGTCAGCGGTTGGGGTATCGATATCCGCAATGGCAAAGCACAGGGCACCACCAGTGACAGTCAAAAGCTAGCCGATCTGATCAGATCCACCGGCGAATACTCCGTCGAGGCCTGGTTGGTCCCGGCAAACGTGACTCAGGAGGGACCGGCGCGCATCGTCAGCTACTCCGCCGGCACCACAGTGCGCAACTTCACCCTGGGCCAGACCCAGTACAACTACGACTTCCTACACCGCTCCAGCAGCACCGACGCCAATGGCGAACCTGCCCTCTCGACTGCCGATGCGGACGAGGACCTGCAGGCCACCGAACAGCATGTGGTGCTCACCTATGACCCGGCCAACGGTCGCCGTATCTTTGTCAACGGGGTCTTTACCGATGATCTCGACTCAGCTGCACCCGGCACGCTGGGCGACTGGGATGACAGTTTCGCCCTGGTTCTAGGCAATGAGGTCTCCAGCGACCGCCAATGGCAAGGCAAGATCCGCTTGCTGGCGATCCACAACCGGGCCTTGACCCAGGAACAGATCACCCAGAACTACGACGTCGGCGTCGGTGAAAAGTACTTCCTGCTGTTCAGTGTCAGCGAACTGGTCGACCTACCAGACAGCTATATCGTCTTCGAGGTCAGTCAATTCGACGAATACAGCTATCTGTTCCGCCAGCCACGTTTCATCAGCCTGGATCCTACCGTCACTCCGGGCAACATTCCGATCATGGGTATGCGCATCGGCATCAACGGTAAGGAGACAGCTATCGGCCAGGCTTATTCCAACCTCGATAGCGCAATCAATGATCTGGAATACACCGTCGACGGTCAGCCGCTCTCCACCATGGGCACCGTGATTCCCCTGGAAAAAGGTCCGACCGGTGATGAATTCTTTCTCACCTTCGAACGCTTGGGAAGCCATGCCAATGCCTACACGGAACCGGCCGTGCTCCCACCCGCTGAACCCGCGGACTCCGACCCGATGCCCGACATCGGCCTGAGAACTTTTGAAGAGATCGACGCCAGCATGTCCGAACTTACTGGCGTAAGCCGGACCCACAGCCTGGTGCAATCGACCTATCTGACCATCCGGCAGCAGTTGCCATCGTCGGAAAACATCAATGGCTTCCTCTCTGCTCACCAGGTCGGCGTTTCCCAGCTCGCCATCGAGTACTGCAGTGCCCTGATCGATGACCCCGACCTGCGCGGCGACCGGTTTCCGGGCTTCGCCTTCACTGCGGAGGCCAACAGCATCTCCGATAGCAGTTGGCAGGATGATTTCGTGGTGCCCATGGTCAATCACTTCATGGGTCAAAACCTCACGACTCAACCCCTGTTGACCGATGTGCGGGACGAACTGATGACCTTACTCACCGACACCCAGGATCTAAAACCCTATATTGATGACATCACCGGTGACGGTATTCCCGAATCGGACCCGGACGGTGAACCGGACGGTCTAGCCCGTTGCACAACAGCCTGTGCGGCGGGTCGCACCGAGGTCGCCGCCAAGGCGGCCTGCGCGGCGGCCCTCGGCAGTGCAGTGATGTTGATCCAATAACAGAACCATGGCGGATGACTCTAATGCATAAGAAACCCAAACACCTGGCACCGGATGCCCCACTGCTCTACCCGGACCACCCGCGCCCCGTCAGTCGACGGGACTTTATCCGTCAGGGTCTGCTGAGCGGCCTGGGTGCACTGACTACCCCATCCCTGTTTGGGTTGTTCGCTAATCCCGGTGCGGCCCGTGCCGCCCTCTCTCCGGATCTGGCGGCCCTCAAGCAGTCCTGCGGCATCGCCACCCAGGGAGCTGGCAAGATCCCCTTCATCTGTTTCGACCTGGCTGGCGGGGCCAATATCGCCGGTTCCAACGTGCTGGCGGGACAGACCGGTGGACAACTTGACTTCCTCAGCACTGCCGGTTACGGCCGAATGGGACTTCCCGGTGATATGGTACCGTCTATCGCCAATCCGGACACCGGCCTGAGCGACTTCATCAACATCGACCTGGGCTTGGCCTTCCATACTGACAGTGCCTTTCTCCGAGGCATCCTCGAGAAGACCTCTCCTGCCACCCAGGCCAATATCAACGGCGCCGTTGTCCCGGCTCGCTCCGATAACGACACCGGCAACAACCCACACAACCCGATGTACGGGATCAACCGGGCAGGTGCTGACGGCGAACTGCTGACTCTGATCGGCTCCCGCAGTTCGGCATCCGGCGGCAACTCCGTGGCCCCGCCGGAACTGATCGACCCGGCAGTGCGCCCTACCAAGGTGGACCGCCCGAGCGATGTGACCGGTCTGGTGGATACGGGTCAGCTTGTGGGTCTGCTGAATGAATCCGATGCGGTAGCAGTGATGGAATCGATCCAACGGATCAGTGATAGCAAGATGAGCCGTGTCACCACCGATACCATCGTTCAAGACCTGGTTCGCTGCGGCTATGTGAAGAGCGCCGACCTGGTGGACCGCTATGGCAACCCGGCCTCCTTGGATGTACTGCTGGACCCTGACATCATCGGTCCGATCTTCAGTCAGGCGGAATTTGATGGGGATGGTGAGTTCCGCAAGACCGCCTCGGTCATGAAAATGGTCGTCAACGGTTACGCCGGTGCAGGAACCATCACCATGGGCGGTTACGACTACCACACCGGAGATCGCGCCACCGGTGAGCTGCGCGACTTGCGCGCCGGCCGTTGTATGGGAGCCTGCCTGGAATATGCCGCCCGTAACAACATGCCGTTGATGCTTTATGTATTCAGTGACGGCTCGGTTTTCAGCAACGGCACCCTCGACAACTCCGTGGATGGTCGGGGTAAAGGAGTATGGACCGGAGATAACTCTGCCACCGCAGCCTCATTTTTCCTGGTCTACGACCCGAACGGCAGACCCGCCCTGCGCGGTGCCACGGTTGACGAACAGGCGCGTCATCAACAGATCGGCTACTTTCGTTCGGACGGCTCAGTGGAGACTGCCTCCAGTCCGGCCGCCGGCAACGTAAACCTGTTGGTGCAGACCCTGGTGCTCAACTACCTGGCATTACACGGAGAGCAGGGGGAATTCGCCAGCCTGTTCCCCAACCATGGCCTGGGAAACACCAGCATGATGGACAACCTGACCGCTTTTCAACCGATCGTGAACGGAACCCTCTGAATCATCAATCTGCGTTCAGAATTCTCGTTTGATGCCGAACAGTCTCGATAGCCAGGGATTGTTGAACGGCTCTCAGTAGCTCAGTTGTCGGACAGCAAATCCCTAGTTGTGAAAATCATCGCAAACCATCCTGAACAAATCGGATAGTTTTGTGCCCCCATAATTCCAGTAAGACAATCGAGACCGGGAAGTTGAAAAAGTTCTTAAAAATCTTATCTATAGTTCTTTTCTGGACTGTCTCGTGGACGGCTGGCGCCGAACCGTTGACCCATGTTTCAGAGGGCTTGGATGAACAGGTTCAATCCCTGAAAAAAGCCGTCCTGGAACTTAACCGTGAGCTCTTCATCCTCGAAGAAGAGCTGTTGTTTCCAGGCAACACTCAGGTTTCGGTGTTTCTCTCGATGGACGTGGGTAATTATTTCAAGCTGGATTCGGTCCAACTCAAAATTGACGATAAGGAGCTGAGCAATTATCTGTACACGGAACGGGAGGTCAAGGCCCTACATCGTGGTGGCACCCAACGCCTTTTTCTCGGCAATCTCAAATCGGGCAAACACGAATTGGTGGCCCTCTTCACGGGTATAGGTCCCAAAGTGCGTGAGTACAAACGGGGAGCCACCATTGAATTCGAGAAGGGACTCGGGCCCAAATTCATCGAACTCAAGATCGTCGACAACCCAGCCACTCAGCAGCCGGATTTCAAGATCCGTGAGTGGGAATGACCTGCCGAGCTGATGCACGTACGCCGCTTTTTCCTGATCCTACTGGGTAGTGCGCTTCTCCATACCACGGCCCTGGCGTCCAGCGAACCCACTGAACTGCGTGACCTGCACTACGGTGAGGCACTCTATCAGCTTTATCAACAGAACTATTTCCATGCCATCGTACGTTTGCTCTCGGCCCAACAACAGGGCCGTATGCTGGCCTATGAGGAGGAACCCGACCTGTTGTTGGGGGGCCTGTATCTTGCCTACGGCATGCCCGACACGGCCCAGGGACTCTTGGCGCAGATCCTGGAGCGAACCACCTCCCCTGAGGTGCACGATCGAGCCTGGTTGCAGTTGGCCAAAACCCGCTACCTGCGTGGTCAACCCGATGCCGCCCTCGACGCCATGGGCCGCATCGGCCAAGCCCTGAAAGAGGACCATGCCGGTGAACAACGGGTTCTGCAAGGCCTTATCGAGATCAAGCAGGAGCAGCTCCCTCAGGCTTTGAATGTCCTCAGCGGATTCCCCGACAACAACCCGTGGAGTCCTTATGGCCGCTATAACCGGGCGATCGCCTTGCTCCGTATGGAGCGGAGGATGGAAGGCTTGCTGCTGTTGGAAGAGATCACGGCCGCCGAGGTTGAGAATGAAGAGGAGAAATCCCTGCAGGACCGAGCCAACCTGGTCCGGGGTCTGATACTCCTCCAGACCGGGGAGCCTGCCCTTGCCAAGCAGGTGCTGGAGCAGATACGCATCAGCAGTCTCACGGCCAATCAGGCGCTATTGGGGGTCGGCTGGGCCGCCCTGCAGCTGGATGATCCCCAAGCCGCCCTACCCCCTTGGCAAGAACTCGCCAATCGGGAGGAGCAGGACACCGCGGTGTTAGATGCGGTGCTTGCGATCCCTTACGCCCTCTCCCTGCTGGAAGACGACGAGCAGTCTCTGCAGCATTATCAGCTGGGCATCGCTCGCTTTGATCAGGAACTCCAGCGCCTCGATCAGGCCATCGCGGCGATCCGATCAGGAGCACTGCTCCCGGTGCTTGATAATCAACAACCGCTAGATCAACAGGCTGCCCGTCCATTGCTTGGTCTGCTCCCGCTGTTGATGACCGGAAACGAGTTCCAGGAGCATTTGCATGACTATCGGGATCTGCGCTTTCTCCTGGCGAACCTCCAACAGTGGCAGGAAAAGATCGACGATTATCAAACCATGCTCAGCGTGCGTGAGGCGGCTTACAACGAACGTCTGCCAAGGGTCGAAGAAAAGCTCAGTGGTGAGCAGCTGCAGCAACTGGAGGCTGAGCGTGAAATCCTGCAGCAGCGGTTCGAAAGGGCCAGGTCACCAGAGGAGCCCCTTTTCATCCTCGCCACCGGCCGGGAAAAACACCTGTTGAAACGCTTCAAGGTTGTCGAAGGTATGCTCGACGAGTATGCCGCCCGTCTCGACCTGCACGACCAACGGGAACAGGCGAAACTGCTCAAAGGTGTCTTGATCTGGGACAGCATCGTCGAACACCCAGTGCGGATCTGGGAGAGCGGTAAACGGTTGCGGGAACTGGATCAGGCCATCGAAACCACCCGCTCCGAACAGGCAGCCCTCCAGATGGCCCATCAGCAGACCCAAGGACAGTTCGAAGGTTTCGAGGAACAGATCCATGCCCTGGAAGCACAGATCCCCAGCCTGCTGAGCGAAGTCGACCGGGCGCGTTTCAGGCAGGGCGAGTTATTGCAGAGGATGGCGATCCGTGTGCTGGAAGCCCGCAAGATCCTGCTCAATGACTATCTGATCCAGGCCAGGATGGGGGTGGCCAGTCTGCTCGACCGTAACCAACAATCCCCCGGGGGTGTGGAGTGAAGCATTTCATCCCCCTCTCCCTGGCCTTGCTGGCCAGCGGTTGTTCACTGCTGCAGAAGACCCCTGAAGAGCCCCTGATCGGCAGCCTCAGTTACCAGCCCGCGGAGGTCACCAGGGGTCCTGTTCAATCCCTGAACAAGACCGAGATTATCGAGAATTACCGAAAACTACTCGAACTCCGACCCGAGCAAAATCTGCATAGCGAGGCGACCCGTCGCCTGGCCGACCTGGAGCTTGAAGAGCGGGAGTCCCGCCTGTTGGACGAGTCCGAAACGGCCCCGACCAGCGCCGCTGCATCGGTCGGACTCAGCTCTATCCAGCTCTACGAATCACTGCTGCGGGACAACCCTGAGTATGCGAATCGGGACCTGGTCCTGTATCAGCTCTCCAGGGCCTATGAACTGGCTGGTGACCAGACAAAGATGATGCAGGCCCTGGATCGTCTGGTTAGCGACCATCCCCAGAGCACCCACTGGGCGGAAGCCCAATTCAGGCGCGGCGAGCGGTTGTTCGTCCTGCAACAATTCGCCAATGCCGAGCAGGCCTATGCCGCGATCCTTGAATACCGCAAGCAATCCCGGTATTTCGATCGCGCACTCTTCAAGCACGGCTGGGCAAGATTCAAACAACGCCGTATCGAGGCGGGGCTCGACTCCTTCACCCTGCTGCTGGATCGTAAGCTCAACGACCTGCCGGAGCTCAAGGCCAGCCTGTTGTCACCCGCGGACCAGGAGCTACTGAAAGAGACCCTGCGCGTCATGAGCCTGACCTTTTCCGAACTGGGCGGAACCGGCCGGATCGGCAGTTATTTCAAAACACAGGGTCGCCGACATTATGAATTTATGGTCTATCGCGGGCTGGGGGACCTCTACCAGAAGCAAGAGCGGATCGGTGATGCTGCGGAAGCCTATCTGGCCTTTGTCGAATCAGACCCGACCCATCCTCAGGCCCCCAGGCTGGCGGTGGATGTCATCGAACTCTATGCCGCTAACGACTTTCCCGCTCAGGCCCTGCTGAGCAAGAAGGCATTCACCCGACGCTATCAGATCAACAGCGAATACTGGCAGCAACTCGGCAAGGCAGACCGGGAATGGCTGAGTGAACGTTTACGTGGTTATCTCCAGGAGCTTGCCGAATATCACCATGCCCTGGCCCAACAGACGGGCAAGGGCAAACAAGCCGTCGCCGAACGCAACAAACATGGCAGCGAAGCGATATTCTGGTACCAACGTTATCTGGCATCCTTTCCCAACGAGACCGGTTCCGGCGGGATGAGCTTCCTCCTTGCGGAGCTGTTGTATGAACTGAAGCGGTTCGCAGAAGCGGTGGATGCCTATGAGAAGAGCGCCTACCACTATCCACGCCATGCGCAGGATGCAGAGGCTGGTTATGCGGCCCTGCTCGCGTATCACGCTGCAGAACGGGGATTGGCGGAAGATGCGCTGCAAACCTGGCGTCGAAAAGGCATCGACAGCGCCCTGCGTTTCGCCGAGAGTTTCCCCCAAGATCCACGAAGGGCCAGCGTATTGACCCAGTCGGCCGAACAACTGCTGGCGCTGAACGAACTGACACTGGCCCGCAAAACCGCGGCGCAGGTCACCATGCTGCAACCCACGCCAAAACCCGAACAGCTGCGTACTGCCTGGACCGTAGTCGCCCATTGCGCCTTCGAACAGACGGATTTTCAGGCCGCCGAACTGGCCTATCAAAGTGCACTGGCTCTGTTACCGGCCGATGCCAATGCAGAAAACCGCAGTCAACTGCAAGAACGTCTGGCCGCGAGCATCTATCAGGGGGCCAGCCGGCTGCGTGACCAGGGCCAACACCGACAGGCCGCGGATCAGTATCTACGTATCGCCCAGGTCACGCCACTGGCATCGATCCGGGCCATCGCCGAGTTTGACGCGGCGGCCAGTTTGATCACCATCAAAGACTGGCCGGGTACCATCCAGATCCTCGAAGGCCTGCGCAGCCGCAACCCGAAAAGCAAGCTGATTCCAGATATCAACAACAAATTGGCGGTTGCCTATCTGGAGACCGGTCAGACGCTGAAGGCTGCCGAGGAGCTCTCGAACATCGCGGTCGAGGGTGAGACCCCGGTGCTGCGCCGTGAAGCCGGCTGGCAGGCTGCCAAGCTCTACGAGAAGGCCAACCGCCGGTCCGAAGCGATCCACGCCTATTCCTGGTTCGTGAAGACTTTTCCACAACCGATTGCTCAATCCATGGAGGCCCGCCAGCGATTGGTAGAGCTATATGATGCGCAAAATGCGATTCGCAAACGGGATCATTGGCTGCAAGAGATCGTCCAGACGGATGCCAAGGCGGGAGAAGCGCGCAGTGACAGGACCCGGTATCTCGCCGCCCATGCCCGCTTCAGATTGACCCAGCCCGTGTATGACCGCTTCCAGGCCATTCAACTCAAGGCACCATTGAAAAAGAACCTCAAGCTCAAGAAAAAACAGATGCAGATAGCCATCGCCGACTACAAAAAGGCCGCCGCTTACGGAGTGGCGGAGATAACCACCGCGGCAACCTATCGCATCGGTGAACTCTATCAGCAGTTTGGCGAGGCCCTGTTGGAATCCGAGCGGCCGCAGAATCTGAACGAGGAGGAGTTGGAACAGTACGAGATCCTCCTCGAGGAACAGGCCTATCCCTTCGAGGACAAGGCCATCACACTGCATGAGACCAATGCCCACCGGGCCGCACAGGGAGTCTACGACCCATGGGTTAAAAAGAGTTTCGACGCCCTGGCCAGACTGCTGCCGGTGCGCTATGCGAAACAGGAAAAGACTGAGGACTTGATCGATGCGATCAACTGACTATCACCCGGCATCACCCAACAACCGGAGATCTCCGGAACAGCATCGAACAAAACGATTTTTCGAGCCCAACATAACCGTCCTTGCTGGGCGAAGCCCCACCAACCTGCTGTGGGTGTGTTGTTGTCTGCTACTCAGTGGTTGCCTAGGCCTGCCGTCGAAACAGGCGACACCGACAAGCGCCGATGAGCCAGTCCAGGTGAATCCCCAAGATCCTTCCGCACAAGTCACTCTCGAGCCTGCTGTGGTCGCCGATTTCATGGAAGCCCTGACGGCGATGCGTGCCGGAGACCGGGTTAAGGCCCGCAGGCTGCTGGAGACCTTGAGTCAGAAACAACCGATGCTGGCCGGTCCCCAGCTCAATCTAGGTATCCTGCAACTGGCCGAGCAGGACATCGAGGGTGCTGAACAACGCTTTCGGCGCATCCTCGAGCAGCATCCGAGACATCCTGTGGCCTCCAACCAGCTCGGCCTGTTGTTACGCCGCCAAGGCCGCTTCAATGAGGCAGAGCAGGCCTACCAAGATGCATTGCTGACTCGGCCGGATTATCCCCTCGCCCATCGGAATCTCGGCATCCTCTACGACCTTTATCTACAGCAACCCGAGAAGGCTCTGTTCCACTATCAGCGCTATCAAACTCTCACCGATCCGGCCGACACCGAAGTAACCGGTTGGATTGCGGATCTCGAACTGCGAGCCGAGCGGGTGGGTGCAAAATGAACAAGCTGATTCGACCGAAAATACCCTGCATGGGACCTGCTCAGCGTTCCGCGCTGTATGCATCCCTGCTCCTGTCGAGCATTTGCCTGTACCCACAGGCTGCTGGGGCCGAGCAACGGCTCGACATGGAGGGTACCGCGATCTTCGGCAACAAGGAATCACCCAACATCCTCTATGTGGTGCCTTGGCAGAAGACCGAAGGCCTGACCCCCATACCACCCCCCAAGATGGGCAGTGTGGCCGACCTGCTCGAACCGCTGGATCGTGATGTGTTTCGCAGACGCATCGATTGGCACCAGCGCTACAACGGCGATTCGTTAAAGAATCCGGATTGAAAAACCGACAGGCTCAACAAGATAAGATTCAAACAGATCTGTAACACAGGAGATCACCATGGCGACACTGGAACCAATCATCCGTTTCTTTCAGGAGGGCGGGCTCTTCATGTACCCGATCCTGCTCATCTTTGCCGGTGGACTGGCCATCGCCGTCGAACGTTATGTCTATCTGAGCGTCGCCACCGGTAGCAACAAGCGAACCTGGAAACGCATCCTGCCCCACCTGAACGATGGTGATTTCAAATCCGCCTTGGATGCTGCGGGAAATTCCAAGACTGCCATCGGCACCATGCTCACCTACGGTCTCTCCCGGGCGCGTACCGCCCGTCGGCGGGGTGATGTGGAGATCGCTATGGAGGAGGGGCTGATGGAGGCGATCCCACGCATGGAGAAGCGCACCCACTATCTGAGCACCCTGGCCAATATCGCCACCCTGCTCGGCCTACTGGGCACCATCATCGGACTGATCCAGGCCTTCACCGCGGTCTCCAACGCAGATCCGGCGGAGAAGGCGGACATGCTCTCGGCGAGTATCTCGGTGGCGATGAACACTACTGCCTTCGGCCTGATGGCGGCAATCCCCCTGCTGCTGGTGTATGCCCTGCTGCAGAGCAAGACCACTGCCATCGTCGACAGCCTGGAGATGGCTTCGGTGAAGTTCCTCAACATCTTCAATGAGAAGGTCTATTCCCGAGGGCAGTCATGAGACGGCACCTGCAGCGCCACCGGCAGGAGGCGGAGCTGAACATTACCGCGTTCCTCAATCTGATGGTGATCCTGATCCCCTTTTTATTGATGACCGCGGCCTTTTCGCGTTTCTCGATCCTTGATCTCTACCTGCCCCCCGCCAGCCAGGGGCAAAACAACGCCCTCAAGGAGTTGCAGCTCGAGGTGATCATCCGTAAGGACGCCCTGGAGGTCGGAGATCGGGATGGGGGGTTGATCCGGCGCATCGAAAGCAGTGTCGAGGGCTACGACCTGATCGCCCTGAATGAGCTGCTGAGCCAGATCAAGGCACGTTTTCCGCAAAAGCGCAATGTGTTCATCCTCTCCGAGCCTCAGACCAGCTACGAGGTGATGGTGCAAGTGATGGATGCGGTGCGCATGACCGAAGTGATGGAGGCTGGCACCCAGGTGCAGGTAGAACTGTTCCCGGAGATCTCACTGGGTGATGCCCCCCTGGCTCCCGACACCGCCAAGGAAAAGAAAACCTCATGAAGATGTCACGCCGGGCCAAGCGCATGGATCGCCACCATAAGCGCAACAAGGGCAGGGCCACCCTGCATCTGGTCTCATTGATGGATATCTTTACCATCCTGGTGTTCTTCCTGTTGGTCAACTCGGGAGAGGTGCAGGTATTGCCAAACGCCAAAGCCCTGCAATTGCCTGAATCTGCAGCAGAGAAAAAACCCAAGGAAACCCTGGTGGTAATGGTCAACCACAAGGAGATCCTGGTCCAGGGTCACCCAGTAGTGGATCTCACCAGGCCCCTGCCGGAGTCCAACATCATCCGGCCGCTGCAGCAAGAGCTGCTGCGGCACGCCGCCCATTCCAAGGCAAGCACCCTGGAGCCCTTCAAAGGGGACATCACCATCATGGGCGATAAGGGCATCCCCTACTCCCTGCTGAAGCGGGTGATGGCCACCTGTGCGGAGTCGGAATATCCCAACCTCTCACTAGCGGTCCTGCAGCGTGCCGGTAAAGATGAGGATGAGGAGACACAGACCCTATGAACCCTCTCTCCTATACCCACGGCATGACCCTCCCCTGGAGCGCATCGGCCGAAGAGGAACGGCGCTTCCGTCTGATCATGGCCGTCAGCCTGGCCTTCGCCTTACTGTTCGGGATCGTCATTCCTTTGCTCGATCTGCCGGAAAAGCAACGATTTCAACGCCAGACCCTGCCGCCCCGACTGGCTCAGCTGATTCTGGAGCAGAAGCAGAAGCCGCCGCCACCCAAACCCAAGGAGCTGAAGATCCCGGAGAAGAAGAAACCAAAACCCGAGAAGAAGCCCGAGGTCAAGAAGAAACCCAAACCGAAACCGGTAGTCAAGGCAGCCCCCAAACCGGTTGCGAAAAAACCGCTCAAGTCTTCCACCGAGGCGGCGCGTAAAAAGGCGGCCTCCTCCGGACTGCTGGCCTTCGCCGACGACCTGGCCGACCTGCGCGACGATCCGGGCATCAGCTCAGTGCGCAGCGTCAAACAACTGAGCAAGGCCGGCAATAAAGCTGTGAGCACTCAGCGGGCGATCATCTCGTCCGGAGTCAGCAAGGGCAGCGGCGGCATCAATACCGCCAAACTGAGCCGGGACACCGGTGGTCAGGGGCTGAGCGGCCGCAAGACCACCCAGGTCAAGAGCAGTGCGGTGAGCGGTAACGGCGGTGGTGGCCAGAAGGCATCCAGAAAAGGCAAAAACCACAAGGGCAACCGCACCCGGGAAGAGATCCAGCTGGTCTTCGACCAGAACAAAGGGGCGGTCTACGCCCTGTATAACCGGGCCCTACGCAAGAACCCCATGCTGCGCGGCAAGGTAGTACTGGAATTGACCATCGCCCCGTCCGGTAAGGTGACCGCCTGTAAGATCCTCTCCTCTGAGCTGGGTGACAAGAAGCTGGAACGCAAGCTGGTTTCGCGGGTGAAGCTGTTCAAATTCACCAATAAGGACGTGGATGTGGCCGTGGTCTCCTACCCCATCGATTTTCTGCCTTCATGACACAATGGGCTTGAAATCGCTGCGTACTTGGCTGTTCCTGCTGCCGGGTCTGCTCATGTCTTCAGCGCCGCATGCAGAATGGCTAAGCCGTGAGACGACCATCATGGGCACCCAGATCAGCGTCGAACTCTGGCATGAGGACAAACGTGAGGGTGAGGCCGCTATCGAAGCGGTACTCGCCGAATTCCAGCGTATCGACCGCGCCATGAGCCCCTACCGGGAGGATAGCGATCTCTCTCTCCTCAATCGCAAGGCGGCAGAACACCCGGTCCGCATCCCACAAGAACTTTACCGGCTGCTGGACAAGTCTCGGAAGATATCTGAACTGACCGATGGCGCCTTCGACATCACCTTCGCCTCGGTTGGCCATCAGTATGACTATCGCAAAGCCATCGCCCCCAGTGATGGGAAACTGCATCAGGACCTGCCGATGATCGACTACAGACATATCCAACTCGATCCATCGAACCATTCGGTCGCTTTCCAACGCACGGGGGTGCGCATCGATCTGGGCGGCATCGCCAAGGGCTATGCCGTTGACCAGGGGATCGGACTGTTACAGCAACGCAGGATTACCCAGGCCCTGATCACTGCGGGTGGCGACAGCCGTCTGCTGGGAGACCGTGGTGGACGTCCCTGGCACATCGGCATCCGCGCCCCCCGGAATCCTCAGGCTATGGTGGCGGTGCTGCCCCTGTCCGACACCGCCATCTCCACCTCCGGTGACTACGAACGCTTCTTCGAGTTGGATGGAGTCCGTCACCACCACATTATCAGCCCGGATACCGGCCGCTCCGCACGCCAGGTGCAGAGCGTGACCGTCATCGGTCCCAACGCCACACTGACCGACGCCCTCTCCACCAGTCTCTTCGTCCTCGGACCTGCCGCCGGCCTGGTGCTGATCGATCGTCTTGAGGATCTCGAAGCGGTCATCATCGACCGACACGGCAAGATGCACACCTCCAGCGGTCTTACGGAGCAGGCACCAACACCGACTAACCATTGAAGGTTTGCATTCACCGCAAAATCCTGCAGTACCGTGATTTCCAGGACTTAGCCCAGACTGGTGACTGGATGATTCACAAACCGCTTCTAACTTACCAAGCGCAGAAGTCAAAGCCGTGAGAGCGCTCTCATCCTGTCGCATCCAGAGCGAGCAGGCTCGGATCGAGTGCATAACATTCAGCTGACTCAAATCACTATCCTGCACTCGCAACCATCTATACTGTGTACAGAGCCTGAGAAAGAGACGGATATTGTCGTGCGGGATGCTGCGTAGAAAATCCGTCTGCAGTGCTACTCAGGCATGCAGCCCCCGCGATTCACAGGGAGGTATCTGTGATGAAGAAAGTTGTTACAGGATTGGCTGCAACCCTCATCTCACTGGCGGTCTATGCAAGCGGGCCCGGTGGAGATCCCGGTGCGACGGGCCACTTCTCTGAATCCCTAGGCGCTTCAGAATCAAGCTTTGACTGGTATTCGTATGTCTATGTGAATCGTCAGGAGTACTCTGACGGATATGCCTATGGCTACATTCATGGCAACGTAGAGGGTACTTATTTCGATTGTTATCTGGATCACGATGACGACCTGTTGTCGGTGGACGGACATGCCGAAAGCGCTTTTATCCAGGTTGAACCAGAGAACATCGAGTGGTGCTGGTACAATTATTTGCCGGCAACCATCACCTTCGATTGCGAAGCCAGTGGTTACCGGACGTCAAAGGGCGTCTCAAATCACGAGACTACCTATCACGACGGCTATGAATTCAAGACCCATACCAATTTCTTCGAGAATGCGCTCGACTGCGTGGTGTTCGTCGGTGAAGACATCGTGTTGGATTCGCGCTCAGGTATTGTTTGGGATGGTACGGCTCGCACCGACAAGCACATCCTGCCCAATCAAGAGCGAGAAGACTAGTCATTTGAGGATGCTATGTAGCGCACTCGGATGATCGCGCTGCCAACATCTCGGGGGTTGCTGTAAGAGGCTACCCCCGTGATCTCCACGAGCAGAACAGCGAGTCAAACACATCATCGGTAAGGCTGCCGACTTCATCCTTGTTTCGTGGTAATGCTCCGTAACGATAACGGGGAAGGTGT
>JAAUXZ010026106.1_pt1 | contig 22005 bp, 16 predicted proteins | sample 7278131 | NCBI WGS metagenome assembly JAAUXZ01 (sample SAMN14350119, study PRJNA611818) | marine sediment metagenome | isolation source: surface marine sediment (3m) | place: French Polynesia: Moorea | collected 2018-08 | reverse complement strand
TCCTCCAGGTCGACACCTCGAACATCCTGTTCATCGTGGGAGGCGCCTTTGCTGGCTTGGAAAAGGTCATCAAAGGCGCCTCCCACGATGAACAGGATGTTCGAGGTGTCGACCTGGAGGAATTCCTGCTGGGGATGTTTACGACCACCCTGAGGTGGCACCGAGGCGATGGTCCCTTCGATCAGCTTGAGTAGGGCCTGCTGCACGCCTTCACCGGAGACATCGCGGGTGATCGACGGATTGTCGGACTTGCGGGAAATCTTGTCGATTTCGTCGATATAAACAATGCCGGTCTGCGCCTTTTCCACATCGTAGTCGCACTTCTGCAGCAGTTTTTGGATGATGTTTTCCACATCCTCGCCTACATACCCGGCCTCGGTTAGGGTCGTCGCATCAGCGATGGTGAATGGCACGTTGAGCAGTCTGGCGAGGGTCTCGGCAAGCAGGGTCTTGCCTGATCCGGTCGGCCCGATCAGCAGGATATTGGATTTGGCCAGTTCAACATCGCTCTCTTTGCCGATACTCTCCAACCGCTTGTAGTGGTTGTAGACGGCCACGGAAAGGACCTTTTTCGCCCTGGCCTGGCCGATGACGTATTGATCCAGGGTTTTGTTGATCTCATGGGGCTTCGGCAGCTTACCAGTGCTCTCGTCACCGCTGTCCTGCATCTCCTCGCGGATGATGTCGTTGCATAGTTCCACGCACTCATCGCAGATAAAAACCGACGGGCCGGCGATCAGTTTACGCACTTCATGCTGGCTTTTCCCACAAAAGGAACAATACAACAGTTTTCCGTCGTCGCCCTTTCCGTTTTTGTCTCCGCTCATACCACTCCCCCCTGCGAGGATCTTTACTCAGACTCCATCATATCCAACTGCACCCAGATGGCAAGGCTCCAGTCACAGTCTGGGAATACAATATCCGGTTGCGATTCCAGGTTTCAACCGCGCATCGCCCGAGGTTATGCCTCTGTGCCGGCGTTTCGATTCGCCAGAACCTTATCGATCAGACCGTATGAAACAGACTCTTCACCACCCATGAAGTTGTCCCGCTCGGTGTCCCGGGCGATGGTCTCCAGAGACTGTCCCGTGTGCTGCGCCATGATGGTATTCAGGCGCTCCCGCAATAACAGAATCTCCTTCGCATGGATCTCGATATCCGTGGCCTGCCCCTGAAACCCGCCGAGCGGCTGATGGATCATCATCCGTGAATTGGGCAAACAGTAACGTTTACCCTTCGCCCCGCCGGTCAATAACAGGGCTCCCATGCTGGCTGCCTGGCCGATGCACATGGTGCTCACGTCCGGACGCACAAACTGCATGGTGTCGTAGATCGACAATCCCGCGGTAACCGAGCCACCCGGTGAGTTGATGTAGAGATGGATGTCCTTGTCCGGATTCTCCGACTCAAGAAACAACATCTGCGCCACTACCAGGTTGGCCATGTGGTCTTCCACCGGACCCACCAGAAAGATGACCCGTTCCTTGAGCAGCCGTGAATAGATATCAAACGAACGCTCACCGCGCGCTGTCTGTTCGATGACGATTGGGACTAAGCCCAAACTTTTCGGATCTAATCCGCCCATATGCAGTGTATCGGTCATTACTTCACCATCCTTTAGACTGGAACCCGGTTGTGTTGGATTCCTGAGCTGCGCAGGGTTGTGCTGCCGCAGGATATCCACACTCATAATCCACTAAGCTTCCGCCGTCAACGCCGCAAAAGTCGTCTGCTCATCCGTCACATTGGCTTGCTCGAGCACCCAGTCAACCACCTGGTCTTCGAGTACCAGGTTCTGTACGGCTGCGAGCTGTTCACGGTTCGAGTAATAATGCTGTACCACTTCTGCAGGCGTCTCGTAGCTGGAAGCGTATTCCTCGACGGTTTCCCGAACCCGCTCAGCATCCAGCTCTATCTCATTCTGTTTGATGATCTCCGCGATCAATAACCCAAGGGAGACACGCCGCTTCGCCTGGTCTTCAAACATCTCACGCGGCAATTCGATGGAGCCCGAACCCTCGCGCAATTGGCTGCGAGTCTGCTTACGTAACGCCTCGATCTCCTCTTCCACCAGCGCCGACGGTATGTCAATCTGATTGCTGTTGTAGATCATGTCCATGGCCTGGCTCTTTATTCTGGCCCGGGTGCGCTGTTTGAGTTCCCGCTGCATGTTTTCACGGATGTCCGCTCTCAGCTTATCCACGCCTTCCTCGGCACCGAATTCCTTGGCGAACGTCTCATCCACCTCAGGCAGCACCTCTTCCGCCACCTCATTGACTTCCACCTCGAACGTTACCGGCTTTCCGGCCAATTCATCCACCCGGTAATCTTCAGGGAATTTGAGCTCCAGCGTACGTTTTTCCTCTTTTACGACACCGATCAGCCCCGTCTCGAACCCCTCGATCATGCTCTTCGAACCCAGCACCAGAGGCACATCATCCGCCGAGCCGCCTTCGAACGCCTCTCCGCCGATCAGGCCCTTGAAGTTGATCTTGACCTGATCACCCTCGCTCGCGCCCCGCTCCACCGGACTCCAGGTCACCCGCTGCTTACGCAGTTTTTCGAGCATCTCGGCGACATCCTCATCGGTAATCTCGGCCACCGGTCTGACAATCTCACCGTCCAGCTTGGCCAGCTCAATCTCCGGCATCACCTCGAGCGTGGCGGTGTAGCTGAACACCCCCTCATTCTCTGATTTCACAGGCTCAATCTTGGGCATACCCGCCGGTACCAGCTTCTCTTGATCGATGGCCTCCTGGTAGCTGGACTCGATCATCTGCCCGTAGACTTCCTGTAGTACCTGGCCGCCATAGCGCCGGCGCAGCATGTTCATTGGCACCTTACCGGGACGAAAACCATCCATTTTGGCGGTCCGGCCGATCTGTTTGAGGCGTTTGGTGACTGCCTTCTCTATCTCGCCAGCCGGCAGTTCCACGGTCATACGCCGCTCAAGACCTTCACCCGATTCCACCGAAACTTGCATCTATCCTCTCCCGGCAGAACTGGCTGCCTTCAACAATCTCTTATTACACTTGGAAATCTACCGGCCGGGAGAACTACCCACGCCGGGAAGATGGTGCGAAAGGAGAGACTCGAACTCTCACGGGTTACCCCACAGGAACCTAAATCCAGCGCGTCTACCAATTCCGCCACTTTCGCGTCGTAGTCAAGCAATAGGGAGCTACAACGCCCCTCTCCTGCATAAGCGATCGATTATACCGAGTAAATTGCTCAGTAGCCAAAGCATTTCCCGACAACTCAATTCACTTCGACCCGATCGACCCGTTGGAAGCCCCTCGGCAGTTTGTTACCCCGCCTACCGCGCTCACCCTGATAATTGTCCAGATCGCCGGGCTTGAGCTTGAGGTGTCGCTTACCGGCATAGGCTGTCAAACTGCCGCCTTCCGGCACTACGGCCAGAATATTCAGGAATTCCTCTCGGGATTCAACCCGCTTGGCGGGTATTCCAATGATTTTGTTGCCTTTACCTCTGGCCAACTCCGGCAATTCGGCAACCGGGAAGACCAGCATCCGACCTTCATTGGTGATCGCCACCAATCGATCACTCACCGGATCCTGCAAGCTGGCCGGTGACAACACCCGGGAACCGCTGGGCAAAGTCAACAGGGCCTTCCCCGCCTTGTTTTTGGCAAACATCGCATCGAGCTTGACTCGGAAACCGTAACCGGCATCTGAAGCCAGCAGGTAGTTGGTCTCGGGCTCTCCCCCCAGCACTGCGACAAAACCAGACCCGGCAGGCGGCGCCAGACGGCCGGTGAGCGGTTCGCCCTGCCCTCGGGCCGACGGTAGGGTATGGGCCTGCAAGGAGTAACTGCGCCCGCTGCTGTCCAGAAACACCGCTTGTTGATTGCTGCGCAGTCTGGCACAGGCCAGATAACGGTCACCCGCCTTGTAATTGAGTCCTGCCGGATCGATCTCGTGGCCTTTGGCGACCCTTGCCCAACCCTTCTCGGAGAGCACCACAGTGACCGGCTCGCTGGGGGTCAGCTCGGTCTCATCCAGGGCTTCGGCGGCGGGCCGTTCGAGGATCGGTGAACGCCGTGCATCACCGTATTTCTCCGCATCAGCCTGGATCTCTTTGCGGATCAAGGTGCGTAGACGCTGTTTGGAACCCAAGGTCTTCTCCAACCGATTGCGCTCATCCTCCAAGGCTTCCTGCTCGCCGCGGATCTTGATCTCCTCAAGCTTGGCCAGATGACGCAGACGCAAATTGAGAATCGCCTCCGCCTGCCGCTCCGAGAGCCGAAAGCGGTTCATCAATTCCGCCTTGGGATCGTCCTCGTAGCGGATGATGGCGATCACCTCGTCGATATTCAGGTAGGCGATCATCAACCCTTCGAGGATGTGCAGACGGTCGAGTACCTGATCCAATCGGTACTGCAGGCGCCGTCTCACCGTCTCGGTGCGGAACGCCAGCCACTCCTTGAGCAGCCCCAGCAGATCCTTGACCGCCGGCCGGCCATTGGTGCCGATCAGATTGAGGTTGACCCGGTAAGTACGTTCCAGATCCGTGGTGGCAAACAGATGCGACATCAGGCGCGCCACATCCACCCGATTGGAGCGTGGCACGATGACCAGGCGGGTTGGATTTTCGTGATCCGACTCATCGCGCAGGTCCTCCACCATGGGCAACTTCTTGGCCTGCATCTGACTGGCGATCTGTTCCAGAACCCGGGCTCCCGAGACTTGATGGGGCAGATTGGTGATGATGATATCGCCCAATTCCCGCTCATAGCTGGCACGCATGCGGATGGAACCATTGCCGGTCGCATACAGTTTCAACAGATCGGCTGTGGGGGTGATGATCTCCGCCTCGGTCGGATAGTCCGGCCCCTGAATATACTGCAACAGATCGGGCAGGGAGGCCTTGGGTGACTCCAGCAGGTGGATGCAGGCACTGGCCACCTCACGCAGATTGTGCGGGGGTATGTCCGTGGCCATACCCACCGCGATACCGGAGGCGCCGTTGAGTAAGACATTCGGCAGCCTGGCGGGCAGCATTACCGGCTCCCGCAGGGTACCATCAAAATTGGGTTGCCAATCCACTGTCCCCTGGCCCAACTCCTGTAACAGCACCTGGGCATACTGGGTGAGACGCGATTCAGTGTAGCGCATCGCCGCGAATGATTTAGGATCGTCCGGCGATCCCCAATTACCCTGACCGTCCACCAGCGGATAGCGGTAAGAGAAGTCCTGGGCCATCAGGACCATCGCCTCGTAGCAGGCACTATCCCCATGGGGATGGAATTTACCCAACACATCACCCACGGTGCGGGCCGACTTCTTGAATTTCGCGGTGGCGCTCAGACCCAGTTCCGACATCGCATAGACGATGCGCCGCTGTACCGGCTTGAGGCCATCACCGATATGCGGCAGTGCCCTATCGAGGATGACATACATGGAATAGTCCAGGTAGGCATTCTCGGTAAACTGGCTCAAGGGGACCTGCTCGATCCCTTCCAGACTGTGGTCGATCTGGTGACTCATGGATGATAATTCGGTACTTGGTGGAAAAATCGCCGCAGCATGATACGGAATGTGGATGAGTTAGTGAACCGGAGTCTGGGTGAGCAAGGTTCATGGGCCAAGATGGCGGCCCATGAACCTGAACCGGATCGGGATTAAAACTGCAGGCCGAGCTGAACGGCCGCGCCGACCTCATCGCCATTGCCGGCAAAGGCGATATCGAAATGCACAGGGCCTGGAGAGAGACCGAGGCCGATCGAAGCGGTGCTGCGGTCGCTGTTGCTCAAATCCGCACGATAACCCAGACGCAGTTGCACCCAGTCCCAACCTTCGATTTCAGCGCCCAGGGCCAGATACTGGGATGGGTCCTCCAGGCCGGCCGGCTCGTTCTCGGTCAGGTCCAGATCGGCCGCCAGAGTGTACCAGTCGGTTTGCCAACTTACCCCGATGCGCACCTGAGGGTTGAGCTCCACCGAATTTCCAGTCTTCTCCTTGACACCCGTTTCGGGATTGCGACGCAGCGTCTCATACTCCTGGGCAATGAGATGCTTGACCACCAGGCCGGCCCGCCAACCCGGTGCGAATTCCAGCGCCGCACCGACATCCAGATTGAAATCGGCATAATCCTCGCTGTAATCGTCCGCATCGAAGTCGTCCTCGTCAGCGGTATCCACGTTTGCTTGATAATCGAAAACGGTCGCCATCACGTATTTGGGTGTGACACCAATCGAGAGGGGAGTCTGCAGGGAAGCGAGTCTGTGGGCCAGAGAGACCCCGACCTCGCTCAAGACAATGCCACGGATCTCCACGCTTGAGGTCAGATCGTTCTCCACATCGAAGCTCACGTCGCCGAAGTTGCTCGCCGAGGTATCGATATAGGTAAGGCCGAGATCCTGGCAGAGTGTCGGGTCACTGGGATTGTCTGACAAACACTGAGAAAAGGTCTGTATGTCAGATGTCAGATCGCCCAGAACCTGTTCGTCGGTGTAGTGAATGACCCCCCCAGCCGCCAGCCAACTGTTCGCCAGCACTGCGAAACCCAGCTTTTCTCCGGGCACGCCCACGATGATCGAGGTACCCAGTTCCCCTTGTATCATTTTGTCACTGATCGAAACCAGGCCAGTATCCAGTGCTTCGATATCATCCACCAACAAGGTGACTTCGTTCAGATAGGCGCTGGTGTTCGTTTCAGGATCGATATTGCTGACGGCATCGATGCTGGCATCCAGGCCGTCGAGATAATCCGCCTCCTGAAACTCATCCACGGCATCGACAAAATCATCCGGATCATAGGCCCGTCCACCGAAGGCGGGAATGGTCAGCATTACATCTTCACCCTCATTCTCAGTCGCCAACAGAGCCGGATTGAACAGCGGGGCGGTATTGCCATTGCTGACCGCCACTCCGACACCGCCCATCCCCATGGAACGGGGATCGAAAGAATTGAACGGGGCAGCCAGTGAAGCGGTTGTAACACCAGATGTGATCAAGATTATCGGCAGCCGCTGCCATCGAGGTATCCACATAGTGAGCTCCTTATATCCTAGGGGTTCCGTGAGAAAACAACTCTGCCAATGGTCGTCATTTCGAGTGAAACCTTTAGGAAAATCGATCGGGCGGGGTATCGAAACGGCAAAGTATCGGAGATCTCACTGCTCCAGGTCTCCATCAATGAATCCATCACCTACCGAACGGGTGACGCACTGTGTCACGCAAGCCCACGCAGGCCTCAGGCCCGGCCTGCAGCACAAGTCAGTACAACGAGCCAGCATCGAGGCGCATAGGGTCGGTGAATCCTAGCCGCCGCAAAAGGGCCGATTGGTCGATACCGAAAGCGGTGATTGAGGACGGGACAAGTCCACGATCATGAATGAGGCCTCGGATGACTGGCCGTGACCCATGAAAAATCGTGTGATGCGGCCTCTTTGCCCAATATTCCGCAACTTCGCCGACACACCCTTATGTCACCAGCTCCGATCCATTAGAATCATCACTCTTCTAACAACCAGTAAAGGACGAGCCATGAGCGCGAATTTCTCCACACCCCAGGATGCGGAAGACGCCTATTACGACGCCATTGACGAGAAAGACCTAGAGGCCATGATGGCGGTTTGGGCAGACTCCGACGACATCCTGTGTCTGCTGCCCATGATGCCGGCGCAACGGGGTAGAGCCGGTATCGGTAGGTTATGGGAGCCTCTGATGAGCGGTGAGGTCGTCCTCGATATGGAGATCAAGCACCTCGCCTGGTTAGAGGTGGGAGATGTGGCGATTCATCTGGTGGAGGAACATGTACAGGCGCCTGGTATGGAGAGTTCTCAGATTGTCTATGCCACCAATGTCTACCAAGACACCACCAATGGCTGGCGTATGCTGATGCACCAGAATTCCCCCACCCCACCGCAAACCGCAGGACTGCAAATGCCCGACACGGACTGAGACATGGAAAACCACAAGCTGGTCCTACCGGAGCATCTCAATCACTACGGGTATCTGTTCGGCGGCAACCTATTGAAATGGGTGGACGAATACGCCTGGATCGCCGCCACCCTGGAACATCCCGGCTGCAAGTTCGTCACTATCGGTTTGGACAAGGTCGAGTTCCGCAAGAGCGTTCGCGAGGGCGCCATCCTACGCTTTGACATTCGACTCGTTAAACAGGGCTCCACCTCGGTGCGCTACCAAGTGACAGTTTATGCCGATGACCCCGACAGTGGGGAGGAACAATCGATCTTCAGTACCGTGTTGAGCTTCGTCTGCCTGGACTCAGCAGGTAATAAACGCGCCATCAACAAGTCGGATTCCGGTTGAAACCAATCAGGCCCGATCAGGGTTTCACGGTTGCTTCTCTTGCCGATCAGGCAACGTCTCTTGGCGAAACACCGGTAGATCCGGACCCGGCTCATCCTCCAGCTCCACCTTCTCGATCTTATCGAAGCGGTTGCTGATCTTTCTGGCCGAGATGTTGACATTGTTGACGTCGGTGTGGGCCTGGGAGATATGCGTGGCAAGCTTCTCCATGCGGGTTTGAAATCGGCCGAAGTCCTTGGAGAGTTCCCGCAGGTGCTGCTGGATGATATGCACCTGTTCCCGGGTCGCGGCATCCTTGAGCACCGCCCGGGCGGTGGTGAGGATCGCCATCATGGTGGTGGGTGAGACCAGCCAGACCCGTTTTCTGAACGCTTCCTCGACCAGGTCCGGAAAATGGGCATGAATCTCGGCAAACACCGCCTCCGCGGGTATGAACATCACCGCCCCGTCAGAAGTCTCGCCCGTGACGATGTATTTGGCGGCAATGTCCTCAATGTGCTTCTTGATGTCCTGGCGGAACTGCCGCTGCGCCCGACTCCGCTCCGATTCCGCCAACTGATCGTCCTGCATGCGCTGATAACCCTCCAGCGGGAACTTGGCGTCGATCACCACGTTACCGGTAGGATCGGGCAGAAACAGCACACAGTCCGCCCGCCTGCCGTTGCTCAGGGTATGCTGCAGAGCGAAGCCTGACTCGGGCATGACGTTGCGCACCAGGGCGTTCAACTGCACCTCACCGAAGGCGCCCCGGGAGCGTTTGTCGGAGAGCACCTCCTGCAGGCTCACCACATTGCTGGACAGTTCGGTGATCTTCTTTTGCGCCTCGTCGATGCGGGTCAGGTGGGTCAGTACCTGGGTGAAGGTTTCGGTGGTCTTCTCGAAGCCCTCGGTGAGACGTCTCTCCACCTGGCCGCTGATCTCCTTGAGGCGCTGATCGGTATTCTCGGTCAGACCCTCCAGGCGCTTGCCCAGACTGTCCGCATGCTGCACCAGGGCCTCGCCCACCTGTTTGCGCACTTCGGCCATGCCGGACTGCAGCGCTTCCTGCTGGGCCTTCATCGCCTCCAACTGCCGTTCGTCGAAGGACTCACGATGGCGCATCAGGGACTGGGACAGCCCTTCCCGCAGCTCGGCGAGTTTCTCCTGCTGTTGCAGGCGCCCATCGGCCAGACCCTCAGCGACCCGTTTCTGCAGGATCTCGAAGCGTTCCAGCAGATCGATCCGCAGTTTACCGGCATCCTCGGTCAGATGGGCCTGCATCTCGCCGAAACGACGCTCCAGACCCTGATAGAGCTTGTCGGAACGCTCCAGCAACAGTTGCTGCATGCCATGCAGGGTACGTTGCTGAGCCAGAGCGCCCTTGATGATCTTCTCACTCAGTTGATCCCGCAGATCCGCCTGAGCGCCCAACAGGATGCGCTCCTGCTCCCGCAAACGCTCTTCCAACATTTGCGTGCGCAGATCACTTTGCGTTTCGGCTGTGGATTGACGCTGCAGGACGGCATGCAGACGCAGCAGTGTCCACATCAGTAAAACGAAAATCAGCAGGGCAGAAGTAAGGGCCAACTGCTGCCAGAGCGGTATTTCTGTCAAAAAGTCCATGAACCGAACTATACCTCATGCAGAGACTCAAAACTCGAGCCTGCAACGCCCTTAATTTTCTCAAATCGGACTTGCACCCGAGGCAAACTGACTATAAGTTTGCCGACCCACTTAAAGTTTCACTACCAATGTATATTCACCTGAAAACCCTGGGCTGCCGTCTCAATGAGGCGGAACTGGAGACCTGGAGCCGTGACTTTCAGGCCCTGGGACACAGCCTGACCAACCAGCCGGAGCAGGCCGACCTGCTGGTAGTCAATACCTGTGCAGTGACCGAAGAAGCGGTGCGTAAATCCCGCAAACTGCTGGGGCGCGCTCACCGACAGAATCCCCATGCCCGGTTGGTGGTCAGCGGCTGTTATGCCTCGCTCGACCCTGCCGCGACCTCCCGAACCGAGGGAGTCGATTTGGTGGTGGACAACCGGGACAAGGAGCGTCTGGTCGAGATTGTTTGTAGAGAACTCGATCTGAAGGTCATGCCGGACGCGGCCATAGAGGCAGAGAGCGCCGGCCTCCTGGAACGTGGCCGACAGCGTGCCTTCATCAAGGTACAGGACGGCTGCCGCTACCGCTGTACCTTCTGCATCGTCACCTTGGCGCGTGGCGAGGAACGCAGTCGCCTGGTGCCTGAAGTCATCGCGGAGATAAACCGCCTGCATGCCGAGGGTGTTCAAGAGGCGGTACTCACCGGGGTGCACCTCGGCGGTTACGGCAGCGATATCGGCAGCAGTCTGCATGACTTAATCAGCCGAGTGTTGGCCGAGACTGATATCCCGAGGCTGCGGATCGGCTCCCTGGAACCCTGGGATCTGCCGGAGCGATTCTGGGAGCTTTTCCAGAATCCCCGCTTCATGCCTCACCTCCACCTGCCTCTACAGAGCGGTTCGGACAGCGTATTGCGGCGCATGGCCCGCCGCTGCAAGACCGCCGAGTATCGCCGCATCGTCGAACAAGCCCGTGTCGAGGTACCGGACTTGAACGTCACTACCGACATCATCGTCGGTTTTCCCGGTGAAACCGATGCTGAATGGCGACAAACCATCGACTTCGTCGAATCGATCGGATTCGGCCATCTGCACATCTTCGCCTATTCCCCCCGTTCCGGCACCAAGGCCGCGCAATTGACCAACCCGATCAACCGGGAGATCAAGCGCCGACGCAGTGAGGAACTGCATGCACTGGGGCATAAGATGCAGCGAGAGACCCTGCAAAATTACTTAAACCGAACCCTGTCGGTGCTGGTAGAAAGTGCTGGTGATACTGGCTGGAGCGGCTACACGCCCAATTACTTACGGGTCGAGATTGAAGCATCACCGCAGCTTGAGCTATGCAATCGGATTCTGAGTGTCGAATTGACGGGAATCACCGCCGATCATGACAAACTGAACGGTCGCCTGGCATCTGCTGGCCCTTAGGCATCAGGGGCGATTATCCATCCCTGGTGTCTGAGCGTCTCATCGATCAAAGAATTATCTAGGCCTTGTTTAGCACCGCTCGGCCATCTTGTCATTGACCACAAACCAACCGCTCTGGTCATGGTGACTGTGTTTCCACATCTTCACATTGCAGTTTTGCTGTAGGCATCAGTTGCAGCAAAATTCCGTTGCAGGAAACCAAGAAGCACCCGACTCATCTCATCGAAATAGGGATTTTGCTGGTTGTTGTATGGATTGGTTCGCCGTAAAAGATAGGAGTGGGGGAGATTTTCATCATTGATGTGGATGACCTTTCCTCCATTAGGAAGCCTTGGAGCTACTGCAGAATCCTGTTGACCGAAGGTTGCCAGGGTCACCGACGAGTTTATCTGGCCGGACCAGTCCAGGACCGCTTGCGGTGAAATCCGGGCATCCGCATAGGTCAATGCCACGAAGGTCGGCACCTTTAGGCGTCTAGCCATATCTTCCAGCCTTACAGTAAATGATGCCGCTTCATCAGGTTGTCTTTCACCCTGGTTCAGGTTGTTTTCGATGATACGCGAAAGCTGGCAAACCCCGTTGCCGACACGATGTTTGTACTTGACCGGATTGGGCGGTAGATTCGTTTCCACCGACAGCTCTCGCAATCCGGGTGTGCAGCTCAGGCTGGATACCGCATTGAAAGACCGCAACTTGATGGCCGGTGAGAACAACAGCAGGCCATGGATGTCAGTACGGCGCAAGGCCGCATCGATGGTGAGCGCGCCACCCAGCGAGAAACCACCTACGATCAATTTGCGACCGACCAGCGACGCCATCTCCAGCCCCCGTCCTACTTCGGCACGCCACTGCTCGGCCGTGACCTCCAGCATATCCTGGGTCTTTGTGCCGTGTCCCGGCAACAAAATGGTCAAGACATTGAAGCCCTGTCGATACAGCAGGGCCGCGATGTCCTCCATGTAGTAGGCGGAATCGTTGAGCCCATGAACGAGTAAAACCGAGTATTCGGTGCGCCTTGGATACAGATGAGCCGTCGGTGCACAGGGCAGACAAGGCTCGCCTCGTGTGCGTTCGATCTGCGTCAGTTTTTCTTGTCGATACTGGGTAAATTGGCTTTCTCCGAGCCGCAGACAGTCATCCTCGTCCACGCCACAAAGCAGTTGGGCTGGTATCACAGCCATCGGCGCCAAGGCTCGGGCACAACCCAAAAGCGACGACAGAGTCATCAATATCAGCATGACATGCCCTGATCTTGTCAGTAATCGATTTGACTCTACCCCAGGACTAGCCATGTCCGATCTCTCGACTTATCTGCTGTTGCCCGCCGAATTCCGTCTCGACGATGTTCAACCTTTCATCATGCAATTTTGTTGCGGGGGAGAAACAGAGGTGTCTCTGAAAGCTCAACAACTGCTCCACGACCGGATCTTCAGTCAGTTTGGTGCAGAAGAGCTGAAAACCCAGGGCATTGATCCCCGTATCAGCAGAGAGTTGTGCCAACAATTTCGCATCGCGACAGACTGGCAGCATGTCGAAGGCGGTTCTGACCTGATGTTTCCGCAACACCACTATGTCATCTTTGAAATAGACATAGAGACTGGCCTGACCGATCCAGTCGATGATCTGCCCTGGATTGAAGGCGGTGCGCACCACCAATTCGATGAAATTGGCGTTGGCAAGATTCTGCGCATCGACGATACCGAGCTCATTCAGACGGGCCCTGTCATAGGTATGCACACCTTCCACCATATTAAGCGGTAGGGAATCGGCATTGCGTTGACTGCGAAAGATCAGAGGAAACTGCTCTTTGAGAAAGATCAGCGCCCTACTGGGAAACCAGCCGACCAGGAAAGCAATGACCGGGAGACCTGCCTGCATCCCATGAAGAACCTCAAAACCGTTTATCAGATGGGCGCACATCAAGGAAATCATCGGTGTCAGGATCATGCGAGTACCGGCGTTGAAGTAGACCGAGGGCGCAAGATCACCGGCATTCAATCGGTGGAGGATACATTGAGTCGACCAGAGAAAGGCGCCGATGAAGGCCAGGCTCATCACCGCCATGTTCTGCACACGCATCGACTGCAGGATATCCGGATCGGCCTGACTGATTCCCGTGAGCAGGAAATTAACCTTACCCTCGTGCTCGACAACCATATCGGCACCGAACAGTAGAGAGACGAAACCCAGTATCGCAACCAACCAGGCAAACAGCATCGGCATGCGAAAATCCCGTGCCGCATACTGCTCTGCAACCCGATTCCGCGCAAATTCGGCAACATCCTCGGCAATCGCCAACATATCCACCACCCGGGCGAACTCAACTGCTTTCTTGGTACGTCGCACCAGGAGAAATGAAAGCAGTGTCACCGGCATGAAACTGCTTAGAAAAAAGGCAATGAGACCCTTGAAGATGGGTGAGTATTCGATCCCTTCCATTTGCACCTCCCCAACCCTGTGGATACTGCCTATGGCCGGTCGGACGTTGGCAAGACAGCACTGGTCATCCTAAATAGGTTGGCGATTCGGGCAGTCTGTTGTCCTAAAACACTTTTCTACTGGATTCAGTATCTAAAAGCTTAGAAGAAACCGAGGAAAATAGTAAGTTTTATGACGTATCCCTGTATTGATCTACGACACCAGAAAACTCGCTCAGCAGACTGGCACTGAGATTTAGACTCGAGGCCGGAGAAGGAATGGCGGAGAGAGAGGGATTTGAACCCTCGGAACCCATAAGGGTTCACCTGATTTCGAGTCAGGCCCGTTCGGCCGCTCCGGCATCTCTCCAGTTGATTGCGCTTTTAACGAGGCCGCTACATGATATACAGTTTTCTAGCGCCAGACACCCCCCAGCTAGAGGCGGTTGACTTGATATAAGTGACTATGTCGTGTATCTCTCTATAAGCGGATGAAATTCCCCCCATAAGCACAATAATGGGATAAGGGGCAGTCAAGCAGATTCACAGCAGTCATCGGTTATGCGCAGTACGCTCACTCTCATACTCTTGTTGTTCCTGACAGGCTGCAGCATTCCCGATCCCATGCTAGAACGTATTCAGGCAGAAGGCGAACTCATGGTCGTGAGCCGCAATAGCGGCACGACGCTGTACGAGGGGACCGACGGTCTGACCGGTCTGGAATACCACCTGATCACTCTGTTTGCCGAGGAAATCGGCGTCAAGCCGCACTTTATTCTGCCCGATGGTTTCGCAAAGATTCTACCCATCGTGGCCCGGGGTGAGGCACACCTGGCGGCGGCCGGCCTGACCATCACCCCAGGTCGTCAGACCAGTATCCGTTTTGGCCCGGCCTATCAGGAGATCACTCAACAGGTGGTCTATCTGGGTGGCACCAAGCGGCCACGCAAGGTCGAGGACCTGATCGGCAGGAATATCGAGATCCTCCGGGGAAGCAGTCATGAAGAGGAGTTGATCAAGCTATCAAAATCCTACCCAAAGCTTGAATGGACTGCCCGCTCCGATTTGGAGATCGGTGAACTCTTACAGCGGGTGGAGAACGGGGAGATCGATTTCACCATTGCGGATTCCAACGAAGTGGCGGTGAACCGCCGATTCATGCACAACATCCGGGTAGGCTTCGATCTGACCGAACCCCAAAAACTGGCCTGGGCCATGGCGCATGCCGAAGATACGAGTCTATACGAAGCGATCCTGCGTTTTTTCGATCGCATCAAACGCGATGGGACACTGGATCAACTGCTAGAGCGTCACTACGGGCATATCGAGCAGCTGGATTTCGTCGAATCCAGAACCTTTCTCCGACACGTGAAAAACCGCCTTCCCAAATACCTAGACTGGTACCAGGAGGCTGCCAAGGAGACCGGCATCGAATGGCAAATGCTCGCAGCTATTGGTTATCAGGAGTCTCACTGGAACCCGAAAGCCAAGTCACCGACGGGGGTCAAGGGCATCATGATGCTGACTCGGGCCACGGCCAAGCAGATCGGCGTCAAGAACCGACTCGATCCGCAAGAGAGCATTTTCGGCGGTGCCCGGTACCTGAAATATATCGAGAGCAAACTACCCGAGAGGATCCAACAGCCCGATCGGCTCTGGCTGACTCTGGCCGGCTACAATGTAGGCTTTGGTCACCTGGAAGACGCCCGCATCCTTACCCAGCGTCTGGGAGACAATCCCGACAAATGGTCAGACATCAAGCGACATCTCCCCAAGCTGAGTTTAAAGAAGTGGTACAAGACCTTGAAGCGTGGATATGCCCGCGGCCAAGAGCCGGTAAAATATGTCGACAACATCCGCGCCTATTACGAGCTACTCAACTGGCAGCTCGAGCAAGACTTACCACCCGCCCCTGAACCACCGACGCTGCCATACGGCATGTCGATTGACCCCCAGACCCTGTAGATTACATGCGCTAGGTAAGGGTGAGCAGAGGCGGGAATACGCAACACAATGACCGCTTCACGTTTCATGCTCGAGCCTATTCAGTTCTCGCCTGTCGCTTCGCCTGAAAAAAAGCCCGGATGAGTTGTCCGCATTCCGCTTCCAGACAGCCGCCTTCAGCCTCAACTCGGTGATTGAAACGCTGGTCTGAAGGTAAAAGATTGAAGACACTGCCGGCGGCACCGCTGCGGGGATCGAATGCACCGAACACCGTACGGGCCACCCGTGCATGCACTATGGCCCCAGCGCACATAGGGCAGGGTTCCAGCGTCACGTACAGAGTCGAGCCTGGCAGGCGGTAGTTGCGTTGAGCCTCACCCGCGTCACGCAGGGCCATGATTTCTGCATGGGCGGTTGGATCATGCAGACCGATCGGACGGTTCCACCCTCTACCAAGGATCTGACCGTCCCGAACCAGCAGGGCACCGACCGGCACCTCCCCCGCCGCTTCGGCCTTTGCGGCGAGTTCAAGGGCCATTTCCATATAGCGGATATCAGTTGCATCCATTGCCATATCACTCAGACTGCCGAACCTGATCCGCTGACCTTACAGCTACTCCCACTCGATAGTCGCCGGCGGTTTGCTCGAAATATCATATGCCACACGGGAAATACCCGACACCTCATTGATGATGCGCCGCGAGACTTCCTCGAGAAATTCAAAGGGCAGATGGGTAAACTTGGCGGTCATGAAGTCCACCGTCTTCACCGCACGCAGGGAGACCACGTACTCATAACGGCGGGCATCACCCACTACACCCACCGACCTGACCGGCAGAAAGACCGCAAAGGCCTGACTGACCTCATCATACAGGTCATGCTTACGCAGCTCTTCGATATAGATATGATCAGCCTGGCGCAACAGATCCGCATACTCCTTCTTGACTTCTCCGAGGATGCGCACGCCCAAGCCGGGTCCGGGGAATGGGTGCCGATAGACCATTTCATAGGGCAAACCCAGTTCGATGCCGATACGCCGAACCTCGTCCTTGAAAAGTTCACGCAAAGGTTCGACCAGTTCCAGCTTCATGTACTCGGGCAACCCCCCCACATTGTGGTGGGACTTTATCACATGGGCCTTGCCCGACTTGGCACCGGCGGATTCGATGACATCGGGGTAGATGGTGCCCTGCGCGAGAAAGCTGACATTGTCGAGCTTGCCCGCCTCTTCCTCGAAGATGTCGATAAACAGATTGCCGATAATCTTGCGTTTCTGCTCCGGGTCCGATACGCCATTCAGCGCTTTCAGAAAACGATCTTCTGCATCCACCCGGATCACCTTGACCCCCATGTGTTCGGCAAACGTCGCCATCACATGATCGCCTTCGTGCAGGCGCAGCAGGCCGTTATCGACGAATACGCAGGTCAGTTGCTCTCCGATCGCCCGGTGCAGCAGCGCAGCCACCACGGACGAATCGACCCCTCCGGAAAGACCCAATACGACCTGCCGGTCACCCACCTGCTCACATACCTGGTGTAGGGTGGCCTCGATGATTTTACCCGGCGTCCACAGCGGCTCGCAGTCGCAGATCTCGAATAAAAATTTATCTATGATACGTTTGCCCTGACGGGTGTGGGTCACCTCTGGGTGAAACTGCAGACCATAAAAACCGCGCGCTTCGTCCGCCATGCCGGCATTGGGGGCATTATCCGTCTCACAGATCACCCGAAAACCCGCTGGGAGTTCCGTGACCCGATCCCCATGGCTCATCCACACATCCAGCAAACCGTAACCCTCGTCACTGGTATGGTCCTCGATATCCTTCAACAATTTCGAGTGGCCACGCGCGCGCACCTGGGCATATCCGTATTCATGCTTGTCCGAACTCTCCACCGCACCGCCCAACTGGGCCGCCATGGTCTGCATGCCATAGCAGATACCCAACACCGGGATGCCCAGCTCGAAGACCTCTTGCGGCGCGATCGGTGCTGTGTCTGCGGTAACAGTCTCGGGACCACCGGAGAGGATGACACCGGCCGGTCGCTCGCCTGCGAAGCCCTCACCCGCATTGTCATAGGGATAAATCTCACAGTAGACACCCGCTTCCCGTACCCGCCGAGCAATCAGTTGGGTATATTGGGAACCGAAATCGAGGATCAGGATACGATGGGCATGTATATTTGTGGTCATTTTTCCACTTCCAGGGATACCAAAGATTCACCTCCTCAGCGCATCTTCATCGAGAATGAAAACTCGGCTGGTAAGAGACCCATACAGGTCCTGGTGAACTGAAAATCATGGAGTTGTGCGCAGCTCGAGAATACCCCATGGGTTGCCTAATGCAACTGTACGCTGACTCAGTCACGCCGGTAGTTGGGGGCTTCCTTGGTGATGGTCACGTCATGCACATGGGATTCGGTCATACCGGCACCGGTGACCCGCACAAATTCCGGTTTGGTACGCATCTCGTCGATACTGGAGCAGCCCGTGTAACCCATACTGGAGCGGATCCCGCCGATGATCTGGTAGATGATATTGAGCACTGTACCTTTGTACGGCACCCGACCTTCGATACCCTCGGGTACCAGTTTCTCCTTGTCTTCCGTACCTTCCTGGAAATAGCGGTCACTGGAGCCGTCCTTGCCAGACATGGCACCGAGAGAACCCATGCCACGGTAGGACTTATAGGAGCGGCCTTGAAAGATCTCGACTTCACCAGGTGATTCGTCGGTTCCGGCGAACATGCCGCCGATCATCACCGAGTAGGCACCGGCCGCCAGTACTTTGGCGATATCTCCGGAAAATCGCAGTCCCCCATCAGCGATCAACGGCACACCGGTTCCCTCCAGCTCCTTCGCCACATTCGCCACTGCGGTTACCTGTGGCACACCAACCCCCGCCACGATGCGGGTGGTGCAGATCGAGCCCGGTCCGATACCCACCTTCACCGCATCCGCACCGGCCTCCACCAGGGCCCGGGCTGCCGTGGCGGTGGCGATATTGCCGCCGATCACCTGCACCTGCGGAAAGTTTTTCTTGACCCAGGCGACCCGGTCCAGCACCCCTTGGGAGTGGCCATGCGCCGTGTCGACGACAATAACGTCCACCCCGGCATGCACCAGCGCCTCCACCCGCTCCTCGGTACCACCGCCGACACCGACTGCGGCACCGACCCGTAGACGTTCATGCTCATCCCGGCAGGCATTGGGATTATCCTTCGCTTTCTGGATGTCCTTGACCGTGATCATCCCGCGCAACTGGAAGTCATCATTGACCACCAACACCTTTTCGATCCGGTGTTTGTGTAACAGGTTGAGGACCTCATCACGGCTCGCTCCCTCCTTAACGGTCACCAGATTCTGTTTACGGGTCATGATGTTGCGCACCGGGTCATCCATCTTGCGCTCGAAGCGCAGATCCCGACCGGTGACTATACCCACCAGTTCGTCACCATCCACCACCGGTACTCCGGAAATATTGTTTGCCCGGGTCAACTCCACCACTTCTCCGATGCTCACATAGGGACCCACCGTGATCGGCTCGCGTATCACGCCGCTCTCGTATTTCTTCACACTGGCGACCTCATGAGCCTGCTGCTCAGGTGTCATATTTTTATGGACGATACCGATTCCACCCTCCAGGGCCAGGGCAATCGCGAAACGGGCTTCGGTGACCGTATCCATGGCCGCTGAGACCAGCGGGATATTCAATTCGATGTCCCGGGTGAGCCGGGTACGCAGGTCGACATCCTTGGGCAGTACCATTGAGTGGGCAGGCACCAGCAAAACATCATCAAATGTGAGGGCTTCCTCGATTACACGCATAGTCATAGATTCCGGTGGGTGAAGTAGCCGGCCATTATAGGTTTTGCGATCAGACCGGTAAACCGGTAGCCCCCATCCCGGTGATTACCGGCACCACGGGAAAAACACGGGCTCCGGCTGTGGGCTTTTATATGAGTTCTCAAATCTGTCATGATGGATCAACCACTCAGGCCGATCCAACCGGTATCGATGCAGAACTACAGCCAAAACAGGGATATTTACAGCATCTCCAGACTGGTCCGGGAGACCCGGGCAATCCTGGAAGGCAGCTTCCCGCTGCTCTGGGTGCAGGGCGAGATCTCGAATCTGGCCCGACCGGCCTCCGGCCACCTCTATTTCTCGATGAAAGACGAGGCTGCTCAGGTGCGTTGTGCGATGTTCCGCATGAAGCGGCAACGGTTGCGCTTTCAACCCGAGAACGGCCAACAGGTACTGATTCGAGCACGGATCAGCCTGTACGAGGCGAGAGGCGAATTCCAGCTCATCGCGGAGCATATGGAACCGGCTGGTGAAGGGGCGCTTCGCCTCGCCTTCGAACAACTCAAGGCAAAGCTCTCCAGCGAAGGCCTGTTCGATGCCGCACACAAACGCCCCATACCAACGCTGCCGCAACAGATCGGCCTGATCACGTCCCCCAGCGGGGCGGCGGTGCGTGATTTGCTGAGTGTCCTGGGACGGCGTTTCCCAGCCATTCCGGTGGTGATTTATCCGGTCCCGGTCCAGGGTGCGGAAGCACCGGAACGGATTGTCCGAATGCTCAAGTTGGCCAATCTACGCAATGAGTGTGACCTACTGATGCTGAGCCGGGGGGGAGGTTCCCTGGAGGATCTACAGGCCTTCAATGACGAAAGGGTGGCCCGGGCTGTTCATGCTTCACGCATCCCGTTGATCACGGGTATTGGTCATGAAATCGATTTCACGATCGTCGACTTCGTTGCGGATTTACGGGCCCCCACACCGTCGGCGGCCGCAGAACACGCCACACCGGATCAAACTGCTTGGCGGACCCATCTGAGGAGGTCATTAATCCAACTGCAGGCACGTCTGGAGACCAGACTGCAAACAGACCGGGCCCTCGTGGATAAGCTGGCGATGCGTCTTGAGCGACAGCATCCCAGGCAAAGGCTGACCCAGCGCACCCTGCGTCTGGATGAGATCGCTCTGCGATTGGTCCGGGCGCAGACCCATCGACTGCTGAAACTGGACAGTCGCCTGCAGACACTGCAGGCGCGACTCAGTCATCAATCACCGTCGCAGCGCCTGGAACGCCTGAACTCCAGGTTGGGGGTCCTGTCCGCAAATCTACGGAGGAGTGTGAATCGGCAATCGAGCCAGCAACGGACCCGCTTACAGCAACTCGCTCGGGATCTGCACAACCTCAGTCCTTTGAACACGCTGCAGCGAGGTTATGCCATCGCCACCAGAATCGAGGATGGGCGTATCCTACACTCGGCTGCAGAGACTGGAGTTGGCGATCTGACCGAGGTTCGTCTGGCTGAGGGTCGACTCATTTGTGAGGTCAAAACGACTCACAGGGGCTCGAATTAAGTATCTTTCCTTATTAAAATACAGGATTACCCCCACATCGCCCGATATGGTTGATGTAGTAACGTTTGAGAATGAATCCATAAAAATAAGAAAAGAATGGGGGGCATTGTCTGGTTTACAACCAGTCGACATTTCCCTTTCTCCAGGGCAAATGCAACCGCTACCGCAAAAAAAACTCACAACCCTGCGCCGCAAGTCCACACGGAATTCATTCACACTCCGCATTGAGTCTTGATTCAGCCGTGTTGAAGAAGCCAAGACCGAAACCGCCAAATGCCTTTGGTTTCCCGACAGCACTTCGCCCATGGGCAGAAGCGGCCGTTCTTGCGACACTCTATTTTCTGGCGGGCGTCGTCGGTCTCAGTGTCCAAACCGCTTATCAAGGCGTCTCACCGATCTGGCCCGCTTCGGGTATCGCCTTTGCCTCACTCTTCTTGTTTGGCCTCCGATTGTGGCCGGCAATCATACTGGGCATGCTGGGTTTGGCGTGGTACGCCGACATACCATTCTCGGTCGCCCTGTTTGCCGGTTTGGGGAGTGTGCTCGAAGCGGTCATCCCAGTGGTGATCCTCCGACGCCTCGGCTTCAATGGCGATTTCAACCGATTGAATCACACCCTGCTCTTCGTCGCATTCGCAGTGATCTTGGGGCCAGTTTTCAGCGCAACGGCCGGAGCTGGCGCCTTGGCCTTGCACCAGACCCTCGACATCGAGGTCTTCATCAGATTATGGGCATTTTGGTGGTTGGGTAACAGCATCGGCATCCTCATGCTGGGTTCCGCCATCCTGATCTGGAGCAGAACGCCTGATAAGGCTGTCGGAAACAAGGTTCTGACAGGCCTCCTCCTAGTCTGCTTCACTCTGATCGCCTCGTACAACAGCCTGTCGATCAACACCTTCCCGTTTTCCACCCTGATATTGTTTTTCCTGTTCCCGCTGATCATCTATGCGGCCATG